>Ga0233374_1000095_pt1 | contig 21629 bp, 17 predicted proteins | sample ElkDunMinimDraft_FD_180688 | JGI IMG/M metagenome (GOLD analysis project Ga0233374, IMG submission 180688) | Fecal eukaryotic communites from dung pellets of Tule Elk in California, USA - Elk Dung E1 | ecosystem: Host-associated > Mammals > Digestive system > Large intestine > Fecal | place...
TTGAGGGAGTTGATGAGGTGGAACGACTGGAACACGAATCCGAGTGTGCTGTTGCGGAATGCTGCCAGAGCGTTGTCGCTCATCTTAGGGTCGATGAGGGTGCCGGAGAGTTCGATGCTTCCTGATATGGGGTTGTCGAGCAAGCCCATGATGTTGAGCAGGGTGGACTTGCCACATCCTGATGGCCCCATTATGCTGAGAAATTCGCCTTTCTTCACTTCGATGTTGATGTTTTCGAGAGCCTGAGTCTCCACTTCGTCTGTACGATAAATCTTGTTGATGCCTGTTAGTTTGATGATTGTTTCCATAATTATTTGTTTTTCTTTTGTTGTTATCTGAATCTTAGGAGTGTTCCGAGAAAATCTGATAGGGGCAGGAAGTGAAACGTTGTGTTGAGATTTCCTATTACACTATTGTTTAACTAAAATCAAATCCTGCCCCGTATGGTTGTTCTTATTCCTTAATCTTTATTTCGGCTATGGATGAGTAGCTGCTCATGTCGCTGATGATTACGCGGTCGCCTTCGTTGAGTCCTTCGAGCACCTCGATGAAGTCGAAGTTGCAGTCGCCAAGTCGCACGGAGCGCTTTTCAGCCGTGCCGTTGTCGGTGAGCACGAACAGCTGGTAGGTGTCGGGACCTTTGTAGAACGAGGAGTTCTTGATGCGCAGCACGTTGTCCTTGATTGACGTGAGCACATGGACATCGGCGCGCAGTCCGGAGCGCAGTTTGCTGTGATCGGGGTCCTCAAGCGTCACATTGAACTTGATGAGTCCGTTCTCGCTCATAGGGGTGACACTGCTGATGGTGCCAGGCAGATTGGTGCTGCCTATCTTCACGACGACTTTGCCGCCGCTGCGCACCTGGTCGCTGTAGGCGTCGGCTATGTTGCACTGTAGCTTGAAGGAAGTCAGGTCGCTCACCACAGCCACCTTGGTGCCGGCGCTGATCTGTGTGCCTATCTCCTCGTTGCAGATGTAGGTCAGTGTGGCACGGCGTGGCGAACGGATTTCTGCACCTTCGAGAGTGCGGCGTGTCTCTTCCAGACTCTTTGCAAAGATATTGTTTTCGAGTTGTTTGAGTTGCATGTCCGCTTCGCTTACTTTGCGCTCGTTGTCAAATCGCTGACGCATCTGCTCCAGTTCGAGGCGTGCGGTATTGACGGCGAGTTCCGCCTGTCGCACTCGGTCCATAGTGCCTGAACCGATGCTGTCGAGATAGCGCTCATTGCGGAGTTCTACTTCGAGACGGCCGAGTTGCATCTGCGACACCTTGATTTGCATCTCGCGGTCGCTCAGCTGTGTCCGCTTGTTGGCACGCAACTGCTCGGTCTGAAGTTGCTTCATGCGATACTCGTCGAGCTGCTTGGCATAGTTGGTCTGCGCTGTCTGCAAGTCGAGCTGTAGAAGCGGAGTGCCTTCATCCACAATCTCTCCGCTCTGTGCGTAGACCTTCAGAATCTTGGTGCTGATGGGTGTGATGATAGCCTCTTCAAATTCAGGCACTACGGTTCCGTTGGCGTTGATTGTGGTTTCGATGGTGCCGCGGCTGATTTCGTTGACGGTGAGGTTGTCAAGACTCACGCTTGTACGCATGAATTGCGATATGGCATAGATGGCGATTCCTCCCGCAACTATGCCTGCACCGATTTTGGACAGGCGGAGGATTTTACGCTTTCGTTTCTCCTCGTCGGTGATGATTCTGTCCATTGTGTTGTTTTCGTTCATATTCTTTTAAGTATTATTTGCGACATCTGCCCTATGTATATAGCAAAATACGTGCCACAACTTTAAATTACTGAAAATCAGTAATAAAACGTGTACGCGGTGTGTTCGGTGGCGAACAGGTGTCCGTTAGCGGACACCTTGCCCGATGCTCTGATGGATAAAAGAATCAGAGGGTCTCTTTTTGTTGATTCGGCGGAAAAATGTAATTTTACGTCCGTAACCTAAAAAAGCATTAGTAGTGGTGAAGTATATATTGTTATTCGTTCTCTTGATGTCGGCAGTTAGTGCAGACGCCCAGTTTTTCGGCTATCGGCGTGATGTTCGTCCGCGTGAGGAGCAGACGGCTCCGAAGTTTAAAGATGGGAGTGAGGGACTGGAACGATTCATTAAGAAGAATTACAAGAATCCGCCTGTTTGTGACAGAAGTGTGAAGGGGGATATAGTAATAGATGTTGTCATAAACGAAAAGGGTAAGGTGGACGACTTCCGTGTAGTGAGGAGTGTAGGTTCCGACTATGACAAAGAGGCCGTTAGGGTGGCTAAGAAGATGAAGTTTAAGCCGGCAACTGTGGGCAAGCGGAAGGTTAAGAGTCGTTATCGCCTGACGTTTCCAATCCGTCGCGGCAGACTGTCGTTTGTCACTCTCGACACTGTAGACGTTTAAAGCACAGAGAGTTTCATGGAATTATATCTTATACGACACACCTCGGTGACAGTGGCTAAAGGAACGTGCTACGGAAGCACGGACGTGGCGCTAAATGACACCTTTGAGGCGGAGGCAGAGGAGGTGAAGGCGCGCCTTGAGGGTTTGCGCTTCGATGCAGCGTTCACCAGCCCGCTCTCTCGTGCGGTCAGGCTTGCTGCCTACTGCGGATATGCCGATGCAGAGAGGGATGACCGCTTGCGTGAACTTGATTTCGGCGAGTGGGAGATGAAAAGTTTCGACTATCTGTATGCAAATGATGTTCGCTTTCGCGAGTGGTGCGAAGGCGACTATGTCAATCTACCATCGCCTGGAGGAGAATCGTTGGCACAGCAGATGGAGCGCTTCCGAGAGTTTGTGGAAGAAAAGAAAAAGCAAGGATACCAGCGCATAGCAGCGTTCTGCCACGGCGGTATACTTGCTTGTGGTCTTATAATGGCGGGGCAGGCAACACGCGAGAATGCCCTTGCAGCCGTTCCGCCCTATGGAAGCGTGGTGAGACTGACTGTTTGATTTGTCTTTAAGGAGAAGAAAGGCTATATCCACATCTCCTTACTCCTCATCTCCTTACTCCTTTATTGTATCTCTAACGCCTTCTTTGCGTAGTAGAGCAGAAACTCGGCAGTCTTATCTATGCCGAGGATTGAACTGTTGACGCAAAGGTCGTAGGCACGGCTGTCGCCCCAGTTCGTTTCGCTGTAGAAGTCGTGGTACTCGCTGCGCTGGTTGTCGGTCTTCTCAATGATGTCCTTAGCCTTTTCGCGACTGATGATGTCACGGTCGCAAACGAATTTTACGCGGTCTTCGTAGTCAGCGCGAACGAAGATGCTCAAGTGACGAGGATGCTCGCGCAGCACGTAGTCGGCACAGCGTCCCACGATGACGCAGTTTTCCGTTTCGGCCTTCTTGCGGATGATGTCGGCCTGCACCTCGAAGAGTGCGTTGTTGCTGATGCTGTTGCCGTAGAAGTTCTCAAGACTTGTAAACGGAGCAGTGATGCCTCTTGCCATTGTAGCAAGGAATCCCTTGTTGGTCACTTCGTCGGCCTTCTCGAAAACCTTAGGGTTCAGACCGCTCTCTTTAGCTGCGAGAGTGATGAGGTGGCTGTCATAGAGAGGTACGTTGAGAGCCTGGGCAATGATTTCGCCGATGGCCTTGCCACCGCTACCCAACTCACGTCCGATAGTAATAACAAAATTGGTGTTCATAATATTAGGTTTTGAGGTTATTAGGTTTTGAGGTTATTAGGTTTTGAGGTTATTAGGTTGGAACTTTCTTAGCTTCTAATTTTTAATTTTTAATTCTTAATTTATCTATATCTCCATCTCCCTGTTCTTGAAAGCACCGTTCTTGTAGAACTGCCAGATCATCACGGCTGCAGTGACGGCCGATATGGCGTCGGCAGCCGGCATGCTCATCCACACGCCTTTGGTGCCGAAAAACTCCGGCAGGATGAGCAGCATAGGGATGAGAAACAGCAACTGGCGGCTAAGCGACAGGAATATGCTCTTCTTCGGCATACCGATGCTCTGGAAGAAGTGGCCCACCACAATCTGGAACCCGATTAGAGGGTTTACCAGCACAATGATACGCATGCCCTCCTCGGCAAGTTCGATAAGGCGAGCGTCCTGAGTGAACATCCTGATAAGCGGACCAGGCATAAACTCGCACAGGAGGAAACTGAGAGTCATAACTATTGTAGCATACAGGACGGAATATTTCAACACCTGAGTAACTCGCCCGAACTTCTCCGCACCGTAGTTGTAGCCCGCAATAGGCTGCATGCCCTGAGTTATACCCATCACAATCATGATGAACATGAAGGTGATACCGTTCACTATGCCGTAGGCGCCGATGGCAAGGTCGCCCCCATGTTTCTGCAACCCCTTGTTTATGAGGATGACAACGAAGCAAGCGCAAAGTTGCATGCAGAACGGCGAAATACCTATCGACAGAATATTCTTTACGATGCGCTTCTTAAGATGGTAGATGCCTCTCTTGAAATGCACCACCTCATCCTCGTTGCTCAGAATTTTCATCACAAGCACCAATGCAACCGCCTGCGCTATAATCGTGGCCCATGCCGCTCCGGCAATGCCCCACCTGAATGTGTAGATGAACAGCGGGTCAAGCGCAGCGTTGATAATGACCGTGGCAATAGTGGCAAACATCGCCGTAGTGGGGTGCCCCGTAGAACGAATCACGCTGTTCAGACCGAGATAAAGGTGAGTTATCACATTGCCCAGCAGGATGATGAGCATGTAGTCGCGCGCATAACCAATAGTGTTCTCGCTCGCCCCGAAGAAATACAGGATAGGGTCAATAAAGGTTATGGCAAGAATGGCGAAGACTATACCGATGATGACGTTAAGCGACACGATGTTGCCCAGGATGTTCTGTGCCGTGTCGTAGTCGCGCTGTCCCAACTTCACAGAAATAAGCGTAGAACCGCCGGCACCAATCATCGCTCCGAAAGCCGCCGAGAGGTTCATGATAGGGAAAGTCACCGCCAGTCCCGAAATGGCAAGCGCACCCACACCCTGACCGATAAAGATGCGGTCAACGATGTTGTAGAGCGACGATGCAGTCATCGCAATCACAGCCGGCACAGCATACCTCATCAGCAACTTGCCGATCTTCTCCGTTCCCAACTCTTTCGGTGACTTCTTTGCCATAATCCGTTGTAATTATGTAGACACAAAGTTACATTTTTTTAGTTTATGCCCCTAACAAATGAAGGGAAAACATGACGAAAAATGCACTGATTGTCCGTCTGCAAATCATGAATGAATGTAGAGACATGCTCATCAGCATTAAAAAATATCGGAAACCAACAAAAAACTTTAAATCGCACGGATATAAAATAAGCAAATCCTCGCTAAAAACTATATATTGCACTGCGTTATGTACAAAACACACTGCATTATGTGCATAACGCACTGCATTATATACAAAACGCACTGCGTTATATAGTTTTCACCTGCCTTCCTACACTTTTGAACCGCACTGTTTCAAATTCCTTAAGGGAAACTGTGCAAAAAAGAAGGGAGCACCTGTGAAAGATGCTCCCTTGTGGGATTTATGTTCTATGTATCAGTTTTGAAAAAGAGAGTTGCGTTCGGTTAAAACACTGCGACGTATTTGCGAATTTGGGCTAAACGCTCCATCAAAGTGCTGTCCTTGTTGGCCATATACATATTGTATTTCAACTGCAAGCGCATAAGTGAGTCGGCTGGCACATCCAATGCTGCTTCAAACATCATGGCAGTGGCGGTTGTCAAAACACGACGGCCATTAAGTATATCGTTTAGGATTTTATACGAAATTCCCATCTGCTCTGCTAACTGCTTTTGTGAAATCTTGCGATACTCAATTTCGTCTTTCAGCACTTCTCCCGGGTGGGTTGGAGTGTATCCATGTCTTACTGCCATATTGATGTTTATTTATCGTCTTGTTTTTGTAGATTCTGCTGTAAAGATAGAAGTTTTCCCCTTGACCGCAAATAATGTGGATGATATTTTGTGGTGATGGTGATATGGTTGAAATGTTCCGTTGGATATCCCACTCATAGCTACAGTTTCTGCGTTTCATCCAGAATGTTAGTACATTCTGAATTTCTAAACAAGCAGAAAAACTTCATCACGTATTGCTAATGCCAATTTTATTCCTCTAATTAAATCGAAAAGCAAAAAGTTTTATTACAACAACCTCAATACGAATTATTTTGATTACATTTGCCAAATAATGACAAATTATACTGTTATGATGTTTGCTCACCGAATTAAAACAGCAAGAGAAGAAAAGGGATTGTTGCAAAAAGAATTAGCAACAGCTCTTCGTATTGATGTACCAATGTATAGTAGAATTGAGCGTGGAGATAGAAATGCAAAAAGAGAACAAGTCTTGTTGCTTTCTCGTCTTTTAAGTATTGAACAAGAAGAGCTATTGAGTCTATGGATTGCAGATAAGGTAAATGCTATAATTGATAATGAAAATGAAGTGGCTGATAAAGCATTAAAATTAATTACGATGTCAAGATATGGAAATAAATACTAAACATACGCTTGTTACTGGAGATAGCAGAAATCTGTCCCTAATACCAAATAAATCTGTTCACCTTATAATTACATCGCCTCCTTATTGGCAATTAAAGGATTATGGTAATGATAATCAGATTGGGTTTCATGATAGTTATGAGGGTTATATTAATAATCTTAATATGGTTTGGTCTGAGTGTAATCGCATATTACATGATGGTTGCCGTTTGTGCATTAATATTGGTGACCAATTTGCCCGTTCCGTATATTATGGTCGTTATAAGGTTATTCCTATTAGAACAGAAATAATCCGTTTTTGTGAAACATTAGGTATGGATTATATGGGAGCTATTATCTGGCAAAAGCAGACAACAATGAATACAACTGGAGGAGGTGCTGTTATGGGGAGTTTCCCATATCCCAGAAATGGTATTTTGAAAATAGATTATGAGTTTATTCTTATATTCAAGAAACAAGGCAAAGCACCTGTACCTTCTTTAGAACAGAAGAAATTGTCAGAGATGACAAAAGAAGAATGGAATACTAATTTCGCCTCTCATTGGACTTTTGGTGGAGCAAAACAAGATGGTCATATAGCTGTATTCCCCGAAGAATTACCTCGTCGTTTGATCAAAATGTTTTCTTTTGCTGGAGAAACTGTTTTTGACCCATTTATGGGTAGTGGAACAACTGCATTAGCTGCACGAAATCTTCAAAGGAATTCAATTGGCTATGAAATAAATCCTGATTTTATGGGTTATTATAAGCAAAAAGTTGATAATGCTCGTTTATTTAGCAATTCAACTTGTCTGTATAAAGTAGATTCTTCTATAATTAACAAAGAAGAAAGACTAAGTACATTACCTTATGTGTTTAATGACCCACATAAAATGGAAAGTAAAATTGATGTAAAGAAACTCCAATTTGGTTCAAAAATAGATAAGGATAGCAAAGAAAGAGAAGAGTATTTTTCCGTTAAAAGTGTCATTTCTCCAAATACAATACTTCTAAACAATGGTCTTATTGTCAGGTTAATTGGTATAAAGGAAAAACCGTCTGTGAATGGTAATGCTACAAGATTTCTTAAAGAGAAAACAAAGGGCAGAAAAGTTTTTCTAAAATATGATTCTGTAAAGTATGATTCTGAAAATATATTATTATGCTATTTATATTTAGATAATAAGACATTCATAAATGCACATATGTTGAAGAATGGACTTGCAGATGTTGACTATTCAATAGACTTTAAATATAAAGCTAAATTTGAGAAATTAATTAATGTATAAGCATATGGATAAGTATTCAATGAATTTTGGAAAGAAAGAGCGTGTCTTAAATTACGCTTGTCAAACATATCAGTTGTCTCGCCCCAATAAAGTTGGAGCAGTTATGGCATTGATTAGAGAGTGTCAACCGAATTCTTTTGAAGAATGGAAGAAGTGGTATTTCTTAAATGCCCACACAGCAGGGAAGAAACCCATCAAGATTACTAATGAGAGTTTGCGAGAATTGGGTGAACGATTATATGCCAAGATTACGGAGATAGTAATTCCTGAGTGGGAAAGTGCTTTTAGGGAATTGACGGAGCAAGATTGCATTGATTATATCTATAATCTTACCATCAATAGAACTTACGATGGATATTTGCGTGAAAAGTCTGTCATTAACGACGGATTAGCCAAACTCTTTCCTGATGTAATCTTTGAGGAAAGTGATCCAGAATTAGACCATGCTGGTGATATTGATTATGTTGCAAAGGTTGGCAATGCATCCATAGGCATTCAAATCAAACCGATTACAGCAAGTGCTAATTTCGGTAGCTATTCTTTGACAGAAAGGATGAAAGCAAGTTTTGAATCTTTCAAGGAACAATATGGGGGAAATGTATTTGTTGTTTTTAGTTTAGATGGAGAAATTGCAAACAAAGAAGTGATTTCCAGTATTGAGAATGAAATTAATAGATTAAGTAATAAATAATGGATTTATGAAACTTACAAAAGAGCAAACTGATTTAATTGTCGATAGATTAAATTCTTGTAAGGACAAAAGGCAGCCTTGTCCTATATGCGGAGGGACGCAATGGATGATCAGTGATACTATCTTTGAAATAAGGGAATTCAATATGGGCAATATGGTAATCGGAGGAGCAAACTCCGCAATTATGCCTATGATTCCCATAAGTTGTGCTAATTGTGGTCATACAAGATTTTTGAGCGCAATCAAACTTGGAATAATAAATTCTCAGCATGGACAAAAAAGTGACGAGGCAAAATAAAGCAAATAAAACATCCTCAAAATCCCAAAGTCAATACACTATCAGTAATGAACAAATTCTGTATAGGCCCAAAACTGAAAGTGTATATCCCATTTGTATGTCCGATTGGGAGAGATTAAAGCGTGCCCTTAAAACGATACAACTTCCCAAACGTTTATATGGTTTTCTTGCTTCTGGTTGTCTTGGTTTATTTGCATCTGCATTCATTTCAGTCATAGACATGTATAATAGAACAGAGGTGTCAGATTGGTTTAAGATAACTATTTGGTGTGTCCTTATTATTTGTGGAATCTTGTGTATTGTGTTTTATTGTCTTGACAAACAAATGATAGTGGAAAATAATAAAAGTTCAAAAGAAGTTCTAGCTGAAATGGAATTTATAGAAAGTAAATACAATCCTCCTTTGATAGATGCAGAAGGTGACTCATCAAGACATTTATAGAAAAGTATAGCCAAACTCTTTGCTTAATCAAGAAGTTTGGCTACTTTTGTATCAGAGTTGTTTGATAAAGCAGAATGCAGAAGATTGGTACAAACTCAAAGTCGCCAATCGTTACAACAACTTTCTATCATAGCATTCGCTATTTGTGTATCAATCAGATACGGAATAATTGATGATCCAGAGCAAAGATGTATAAAATCCGTTAGTCCACAAATAATGTGGATGTTTTTGTGCTGTTGATATACTATGGCGACACCGAGTGATGCGCTAAGGTTATAATTTCTATCTATAAGACAAAACCAGGGAGCACCTGTAAAAGATGCTCCCTGGTAGGATTTATGTTCTATGTTTTCTTTTACTTCTTCAACTCATCCCATGCTGGTGGGTCCTTCTTGAGGAGGTTCTTGACGAAGAAGTCGTAGCGCTTGTGCTCGCCGAAGCTCTCGCCCATTGTGTGGCGTGCGCCAGGGAGGAGGATAAACTCGAAGTCTTTGCCTGCGCGCTGGAGGGCATTGACAACTTGGTAAGAAGAAGAAGGGTCGACGTTGTCGTCCATCTCGCCTACTACGAGCATGAGTTTGCCTTTGAGGTTCTTGGCGTTCTCGACGTTTGAAGAAGCCTTGTAGGAATCGTCAACCGGATAGCCCATCCACTGCTCGTTCCACCAAATCTTGTCCATACGGTTGTCGTGGCATCCGCAAGCAGAGTAGGCTGCTTTGTAGAAATCGCCGTGGAAGAGGAGTGCTCCGAGGGCTTCTTGTCCGCCGGCAGAGCATCCGTAGATACCCATGTTCTCGATGTCCATGTAAGGGTATTTCTCCGCTGCTGCCTTGATCCATGCGATGCGGTCAGGGAAACCAGAGTCCTTGAGGTTCTTGTAGCACACCTGCTCGAAGTCGAGTGAGCGGAATGATGTTGTCATGGCGTCGAGCTGGATAACGATGAATCCGAGTTCGGCAAGGTCTGCAAGGTTGTAGAGCCAAGGAGTGAATGTCTTTGGCACGTACTGGTCGCCAGGACCTGAATAGATATACTCGATGACAGGATATTTCTTGTTAGGGTCGAAGTTTGACGGGCGCTGGATGATTCCCCACATGTCGGTCTTGCCGTCGCGGCCTGGAGCAACGAACACTTCAGGTGCGTTCCATCCTGTTGCCTCAAGGCGTGAGATGTCGGCTGTCTCGAGGGTAGAGATTATCTTGCCGTCCTTAGCGTTGCGGAGTACTGAAACGGGTGCTTTGTCGACTGATGAATATGTGTCGATGAGGGTTTTATGGTCAGGGCTGTATGTCACTCGGTGGTTGCCCGCTTCAGGAGTGAGGCATACGAGGTTCTTTCCGTTGGTGTCGATACGGTAGTAGTGGACGTTGTAAGGGTCTTCCTGCGGGATAGGTCCGTCGAAGCTTGACTGCACAGTACCCATGTTCTTGTAGCCCATGCCGTTGGCAGAGAAGTAGATGACTCCCTTGCTCTTGCCTTCCTCGAAGTCGATGTGCTGAACGTCGCGCACCCAGAAATCACCTTTAGTCACCTGAGTGAGCTTGTCCTTCTTACGGTCGTAGATGTAGAGGTGGGCGTGGCCGTCGCGGTCGCTCTTCCAGAGAATCTTGTTGCCTCCGTCGAAGTCGCGGCGCAAGTTGCGTGAGTATGCCACATACTTGTCGTTAGCCTCTTCGATGAGAGTGCGAACATTGCCTTCGAGGTCCATTTCGAGGATGCGGTAGTGCTTGTGTCCGCGTTCGTTAAACTCGAATGTGAGTGTCTTGTCGTTCTTGTCCCAGTCAGGTCGGCTCACGCGATACTGCGAATGGAAGAGTTCCGTTGACGGTTCGATGACCTTCTTGTTCTCCACGTCTACGATGACAGGGATGCGGTAGTTGAGCGAGTCGCCAGGCTTGGCGTATTCCTGCTTTGAATAGATTGGCTGCACCTGGTTGCGTGGTGAGGAGAGCGTGTATGTCACGTAGCGCTTTGGTGCAGGTTTGATTTTGACTGTTGCGTAGTATTTGTTGTTGTTCGACCACGAACCCCATGCAGAGTAGTAGCAAGTGTCTACGCCGTCGAATGTAAGCTGTGTCTCAGTGCTGTCCTTGACATTCTTCAGGTACAGGTTGTTGTCCTTGTGGAATATATAGGCGTTTTGGCCTTCCTCTCCGCGCATACGGCTGTGCCCGTCCTTCTCGTCAGGCACCTCCATCCAGTGGCGTTGCGGACCGTTGTTAGGCCGCTGACGGCGCGGCGGATTAGGGTTGCTTGGCAGGAGAGTCTTCTCTCCCGTTGCCATGTCGACGTCGTAGTATATGGTTGAGTCGCCGTTGAAGGTGGAGTACCAGAAGTGTGTGTTTTGCTTAGGATTGTTGTAACCGTATCTGTTGGCAGACACATTGCCTATGACCTTATTGCTGTATTTGCCACGGATGCTGTAAGCACGCTTGTAGTCTTCGACTGTGCCCTGTGCGAATGTCATCGCTGATGTCAGGAGCAATGCCGATAAAACGATCTGTCTTTTCATATATGTTGTATTAGAGTTAGTTGACTATGTGATCTTTGTCTGCCGGCTTCTTAGGCGATGCACCGGTCATTCCGTCCACTTTGAGTGAGTCATACTTCGACACAGACTGCTGTAGCACTCCGTGGCTCTGCTTTGTAGACTTGAAGTTAGCCTTGAGCGCATCAGTCTTGGCTACGCTGGCAAATTCTTGTGGGGCAATCTGCACAGGCTCTTTCATGAACTCCGGAATGTTGAAACTGCGCATGAAGTAGCGGTAGAAGTCAGGGTCTTCCTGTGGAACGATGAATGGTTTGTGCGCTCTGCCTTTCTTGTCGAAGTAGGCGATGTAAGGACGGGTGTAGTTGCCGTCGTCACGTCGGCTTCCCACAACGATCCATCTGCCGTTGCTTGACCATGAGTGGTAACTCTCAGACTGGACGCTGTTGATGTTTTCCAGTTTGCGGGTCTGCATGGTCTGGAGGTCGGTGAGATAGAGGTCGGCTTCAGGATGCCATACGTGGAAGCAACCGTGTTTGCCGAGAGCAAAGAGCAAGTAACGTCCGTCAGGACTTATGCGTGGGAATGTGGCACTCATGCTGTCTTTGGCGGCGTCGTAAATGAGTTCTGTATCACCGAAGGTCATGGTTGCCTTGTCGAATGATTTGCGGTAGATGTTGTGTTTCACTTCTTCAAACCGTTCGATCATCTGAGTTTCCTCGGAAGTGGTGTCCTTGTATTCGAAATGGGCAGAACAGAAGTAAATGCTCTTTCCGTCAGGTGCCCACCATGGGAAAACCTCCAACTCGTTCTTGATGGCGGATATGTTGCTGACCTCGTTCTTGTCGATGTCATAAAGGATGAGGTCGCTCCTTGTGTCCTGCACATCAATCTTTGCCCTGCTCTTGGTGTGGAATCCTTGTCCAGTGAGGTTGGTGGAGTAGGCGATGAGGTTGAGGGTTGGGTGCCATGAAGGATATACGCCAGCGCTTATGGTCGAGTCGGTTTTGAGGTCCACCTTTCTGGCTTCGCCATTACAAACTATCATGGTTCCTCCGAATCCCTGGCGCATATGAAACTGCATGCTGTTTGTTCCGTAGTTCTGGTATGAATGGCAGTTGATGCACTGAGCCGTGATTTCGTCAGAGACAATCATGTTGTTGTATATGTCCTTCTCTTCAAAATTTGTCAGGTTGCGCTGGCTGATGGACAAACCTTCGTATGCAACGTAGGATGGCTGGATGAGGCGGTAGGACATGTATGGGTCGATCTCGTCTTCTGCAACGTTAATGTAGAAAGGCGTGTATGTTGCCCATTCGCCGTCCTTTTCCGCAAATACCTCAACCTTGATACTCTCGCCTTTTGCTGCGGCAAGCATTTCTTTCCATTCGTCGATGTCAATCTGTATCTTATGTCCATTGCCGTAGGTGTACGAGATATTGTCGGCGGTGAAGCGTGCCACGCTGTTGTCGGTCTTTTCCATGACAGAAAAGTTTAGCGGAGCAATGTTGCAAGGCACGGTTACATTCTTGTAGTCGGGGTATATTACAGGAGGTCTGCCCGCATTGGTGTGGTTTTCTGGCACGGACGGATGTGAAGTACATGCATTAAGCACAGCCAGCATCACAGATATTAAGAGAATAGTCCTTATGTTCATTTCAGTTACTTTTTAGGTTGATATGTCAGATTGTAAACTGTCGGGCGTCCTGTTTAATAAGACTTCACGTCATTGCAGAAGTAGTAGAACCACCAGAAAGTATCTCCAAATGAGGCTTTCATTGCTTCTCCCACCTGGGCGGTGTTCATGCCCTGGCGGAGATAGGCCTGCGAAATCTGTACGAACTGGTTGTATCGGTTCACGATGCGTTCCTTGTCGAACGGCATCTTGGTTATGTCGACCTGCTTCTCAAGATGCCCGTACAGATAGGCCGCCTCCTGGTAGTGGATAGGCATCTGCTTTTGTTCGTTCAGTGTGGCGTAGAGGAAGAATCGCGGCCAGAACAACTGGATGTCCTTCTGGATGAGCGAGTAGGCCAGCGTAACCTCCTGTAGCACATTGTCGTCCTTGTTCATCGTGTTGGCAAAGTAGTTCAGGATGTACATTTCGCACAGTCCCTGGTCGCCGTCGGTGATGTTTTTGAAGTGGCGCAGGTGACTGATTATGCCAAACTCCGGTGTCGTGGATATGTCGGCTTTGTCGATTATCATTTTCTCAAATCTCTCAGCCCATTCCTTATGGAAGGTTGTGGTCTTCAGGATGTTGATGTACTTCATAGCCAATACCGGTTCGTCGCTGAGCAAGGCGCACTTGGTCATAAGTTTCAGATGGTCGATGTTGTAGCCAAACTCTACACCGTTCTCCACGCACCAGCGGTAGGCAAAGTTTGCCTTGCCATACTGGTAGTAAATCATCGATCCGGCAGTCTGCACCATGTGTACAGCCAGTGAGTCGTATACATGAGGCGGTTTGCCCGTGTTGGCATATTTGAACATTTTATCTCCTGTCTCCCCCGTGTTCATCAGTGCTATGTTCTTAAACATTACCATTTCGCGTGTAGGGTCGTCAGGAATGTCGGCCATCTCGGCAAGCACGTCGTTCCAGCGCAGTTCGTCAACAGCCCGATACATCCTTATCTCTGCGTGATAATTGTAGTCATCGAAGTTCGCCATGTTAGTGATCCATACGCATAGCGCAATCACAACGAGGCCGGCAATCGAAGTGACTTTTCTGCCTTTTGTGCTATTATTATCCTTCCATATATCCTTGAAGTTTGCAACGATGGCAAGAATTATCAGCGATAGCCCAACGACAAAGAATGGCAGAAGAGGTAAGAATGAATATATCTTTTCGGATATGAATAGCGGCAATCCTGCTATCCATAAGTCCTCAATGCGGATAGTTGTGTATTTATAGTAGTATAATAATGGAACTGCTATTATCAATACGACAGAAACGATAGGCTGTATCATCCTGCCTAACTTATTAGGGCTGTCCTTCCCAAAATCTTTCAACGTCATGAGTATGGTGCCCAGTAGAGCAAACCATCCGAAGAGGGCATATCCGAAAAAAGTCCAGTTAAGTATCCATGCCAGTTTCAGCCACCCTCTCTTCTCCAGCACATTGCCCACCCATACGGCAAGCACAGTGATGAGAACTCCAAGACTTTGGGCAAACCAGTAGCCTGGCGACTTCAGATAGTATAACCAGTAGCCCAGGTCAATGACAGAACAGAGCAGAGCGACTATAGGTATCAGCAGCACAAAACTCCATCTGTTGCTCACCTTGAATGCTCGTTTCATGGCATAGAACGTCAAGAGCCAGATGCCGATAAGCATGCTGCTTCCGAGTGCAGGATAGTAAAAGAACTGAGTGAGATAGCATCCTGCCCATTGCAGCAAACCCTGCACAACCTGCATGCGCTCGTTGAAGAACACCTCGGTGTCCGAGAAGAGCGAGCGCTCTTGCACCATGTACAGATAATCGCTGTTGTTCACCACGAGCATTATCCATGCCAGGGCTACAAATGCACAGATACTTATCCACGGAGTCAACCGTCCCCACAAATCTCCTGAAAGCACCCAGCGTCCGTTGTTTTCGCCGTTGTTTGCTCTCATGTTGGGCTGCTTGCCAGTGTGGAGTTCCTTTTCGTTTTTGTTGAAAGTCTTTTTTACCATAATAATATATAGAAACAGGGCACGCATTTTCCGTGAAATTGCCTGCCTGCCGTTGTTTACTGCAAACTTACGAAAAAATGTTTAAAATTCAGTGTGCGTCAACCAAAAAACAAGGCCGTTAGCAATCTCATTGCCAATGTTGTTGTAAAGATAGCGTCAGATTCCGCAAGTCGCATCATTTTTGCGGCGTTTTTTAGGGATGTGTGCAGGAAAATTCCGTCCGTGCCATATACGTACAGGGCACGCCCAGTCCTTACACATCTTTTGGGGTCGTCCTAAATTTAACTCCAGCGATTTAACTCTCGATTATAACTTCAGTTATTTAACTCCTGCAAATTCAATCGAATTATTGCGTTTGTTGTTTCTCCTTTTGCACTCTAATTGGTTGATATCTCGATGTCTTTAGTTCCCGCTAATGATAAACTTTCCGTCCTTGGTTATTCCCTCGGCTGAAATGAACATTTGCGTGCATGAGGAGTTGTTATAGAATTCGATAGTTGCTTTGCCGTCCTTGTCGGTCTTCACGTTAGGGTTCCAGTAGAGAGTGCGGCGGAAATCCTCCATCGGAGGCATGATGCTGTAGTCTTCCATCTCAAAAGTCTCCGGCACGTTGAATCCCTGAAAATGGGTGCGTCGCAGACCATCAACGTCTCGCAGGAATTTATGGTGAGTGTAGATGAAGACAGTGGGAGCTAAGCTGCTAGTCCCGATATATCTGACCGTAGCGGATGGGTGTTCTGTTATATAAACCGCTTTGACCTCGTCAAGCCATACAGGAAAAGTTTCCTTGCTTGTATTGGGGAAAATAGTGTAGTCACTGGGGTTTATACCTAACAGTTTGAAGATTTTTGAATTATTGTGACCTACAGGTGGTCCGTAATAAAGATTATTGAGAATAATAAATGCTTTTTTTCTTCGATAGAAGAATTCTCCCGTATTTCGGTCACTATAGTCATCCCACACTTTAATTTTCTTCAGAAACTTTTTCTTTTCCTCAAATGACAGGTCATGGTAATTAGGGCATTCGTCCTTATGCTTCTCCCAAATGTCATGATGCCTTGAGAAGAACGGGTTTTGTGCAACCAACCATTCATTTAAGCTTGGCATGTCTTCGCCCATGTCGGCAATCTTGTCTGCCTCGGCATCCACGTCGTAGTGGATTGACGCCCAGTGCTGCGCGTTGCTTTCCGACTCCCATGCTGCGCGTGCCCCATCAGTAAAGCGCCTCTTAGCCTTGACCTTAACGGTAGGCAGAACCTTGTCCCTCTTCTGCAAAATGGCCAGAGCTTCCTTCTCGTCTTGCTCCATGTTGCGCATGAAGCTAATGTTAGCGCCGTTCTCAGGAATGCGCTCCGCTTCTGACGGGCTCACGTCCCTGAAGGCAGGCGAGAAGTGCCTGTCTATCGACACGAAGTAAGACAGCGGCGAGTTGTCCTTGCGAGTCATAATCTGCAAGTTCCATTCTCCGTTTATGTCCGGCAGCTCGAATGCATAGCGTCCGGTGCTGTCAGTCATGGTCTCGCCCTTCAGCGACTCGCCCTTCCTGTTGAACAGATACGCCTCCATCTCCACGCCTCCTACCTTGTGCTTCTTCTTCCTGCCCTTCAGCTGCCCTGCGATATACAGCCTGTCCTCAATCATCTCCGCCTTTTCCGTCAGCCTCTTCCTGTCCGTCATGACGTTCCAGTCATATCTCCTCCAGCCCTGCACCATCATGAGCAGGTCAGCCGCACGGCGGTGCTCCTCGTCGTCCGCCTCGAAGTAATAGTCAGGATTGTGAATGTATCCTTTCACGTCGGACGACAGCAGCATCCATGTCATTGCGTTGCCCACCTTGCCGTTCACCATCGTGGCGTTGTCTATAGCCGAGAAAGAGAACGTAGCGTCAGGGAGAGTCCTGACATCAATAGCGACCTTGCCGCACGGAGTAAGCCTCTGCGTCCTTGCCGTCAGCTTGACGCTGTCAGCCGCATCCTTTGACGGGCAGATGAAGAACAGCCTTTCCGCCTGAATCCTTCCGCTGCTGTCGAATACTGTAAGCTGGTTAACCCCTGCAGGCAGTTTCTTGCGGTCGAAGTCAATCCTCATGATGTCGGCAGACACTGAGAACGTGTCGCATTCTACGATGTTTCCTCCGTTGACAACCGCATACCCGAGCATCCTGCCAGAGAAGTCCGCCGTGGCAGAAATGTCGGCAGTGATGATGTCTCCCTCTATAGCCTGCACCTTCATGGCGCAACCGCTCTGCAGCGCCTTAGGCAGGGCGAACTCCTCCCACTTAGCCTTCTCGGCATCAGTCTGCACCGCCATGACCGAAGCCTTTCCGTCAGGTCTGACGATAGCAAGCCCACGCCCCAGCGAATCAGTGGATGCACTGTACAATACCGTGCCCTCGGAATCCTTAAACAGGCATTCCGCGCTCAGAGGGTAGCCCTCAGTGTCAGTAAGAGTGAACGCCACCCTGCTTTCGAGTCCGCAGATGAGATTGCCCCCTTCGGGATAGAACGTCGCTTTCGCCCTCTTGCCCTCCTTGCTGTCATCCCCTCCGTTTCTATAGCTCGGCAGACGCTTCTTGTATGTAATGCGGTCAATGGTAGGGTTGGAGTAGTCGCCCTCGGTTTTTGGCGACTTGAAGACTGGGAACACGCGGGAGAATATTCCCGTATGTCCCCAGTTTGTCATATATCGAGTATACGCCCTGACTTCGTAGAATCCTGTAGTATAGATACTGTCAAGCTTCAGTTCCCCATGCGTCTGTCCCGCCTCGTCGATATGCAGAGTCCTTTTCTGCACGACCTCACCGTTAGGCGTCACGAGTTCCACATATAACACACGGCTTATGTTGGTCGACGTACCCTTGTCCGCCCTTGTCACATAGGCCTTAAACCATATCGTCTCCCCCTTGAAATATCCCGTATTGTCGAAATGTAGATACACCTTCTCTTGCGGCATCACCTCATTGAACAGCATGGCATGGTGCAAGTAGGAGATTAAGCTGTCAGGATTCAAATCGCTTCTTTGACCATAAAAAATAGCGATATTGAAAAGAATTACAAAGAAGGAAACATAATGTTTCATTAGTTTTATTTTGAATTACGATACCATTAAGGCTTGCTATAATGGACGAATGTTCCGTTTTTCCCATTACAAAGAACTCCGTCTTCACAGTAACCTTCTGCGGCTAAAAAATAATGTCCTTTAAATGTATGAGGAGTTAAAGACACGCTGGATATAGTACATAGCGGTGGAGCTTGGTATTCTATAAGTTCAACTTCTAATTTACCTAAGTCATATCTGAATTCAACATATACTGACGCATCAAAACCATGCCCACTGTCAATGCTAGATAAAGTCATACCAAAATTATAAATTGTTGTGTCGTTTACAGACATACCTCCTTCCATGCTTTGTGTCATCATTCTTGTTGCGAGAGAGTACTCTCCTGAGATGTCGCCTCCGAAGTCGTCTTCGCTGTTGCAGGCTGTGAACACTGCTGTTGTTACCATTGTTAACGCTCCGGCAAAGATAATGCCGAATTTGGAAATTACTTTTGTTTTCATCTTGTTTTTTCTATTTGTTTGTTGATTAATAATTTTTCTTGTCAATTAATTGCTGTATTGCGTTTCTTTCTTTATTCTCAAGGCATCGGCAGAAATGACTTTCATCTTTTTGGTTGATATGATGTTAGATATATTCCTCGCATTTGTGGTATCTCCTTTATTCAGGTATGTATAATATAGGCCTTCAAGCGGGGCAAAGCGCGATGGGCACATGTTGCTTGCCATCTGGTAGCTCTGTATTGCATTGTCATATTGATTGAGTTTTCGGTAAATATCTCCTGTGAGTAATTCCAAATTATATCCCGACCAATATTCCCTGCATTCTTTAGCAGTTTTTACTGCATCGTCAAAAAGTCCTGCATGATATAGTTCAGCTGTATAGTTGTACAGAAAGTAAGGGTTATTGGCATAGTGGGTCTTTAGCTGCTTGTAGAGCGGTTCCGCTTCCGCAAAATGCCCATGCAAAGCGTATTGCGACGCCAGATACCATTTCCGTTCATTTGAATACATCTTAAATAGAACAGTTAGGACTAATATGCTCGCCAAAAGAAACACACTTTTTGTCAATTGTTTTCTCATAAATACTCTGTCTGCGGCAATCAATTGACTAAACAATTGTACATACCCCATAATCATTATTACCCATGTCACAGGGTAGTTGAAAGGGTATGAAAAGCACGAAAAGACTAAAATAGTTGTCATTGCCATAGACATTGCGCAATAATGAAGCCTTTTCTTTTTCCAGAGCATAATGATAGGCACAACAATCAGAGCGAGGAGCAACAAAGGGGCAAGCGCTCCATACTCCACCCATGCCTTGGCAAACTCATTGAGCGGATGCCTCACTTCATCGGCAAGCATGGCGTATTTGCTATCAGGGTTTTTCATAAAGAAATCTGCCTGCTTCTTCATGTATTCTCTGTTGAAGCCACCTTCGCCATGTCCTGTAAACGGTGCTTCACATATCAAATCCCATGTGCGTTCAATAATGAACCTTCGCCCGCTTGTAGAGTCGTGTTTCTGTGTAGTCACATAACCCCCTATTGCAATAAAAATGCCAACGGTTAGTGCAATCTTAGTAGCAGTATTTTTGAAAATTCTGCTTTTAGATGACAGAAGTGCCATTGCGATTATTATGCCAGCAGAAATCAGACCTGTTCTCGATTTCGATATAAATAGTATTACGATGAATGAGGCAGTTAAAAGTATGCCTGCTGTTCGTTGCCACCATTTGTTACCACCATGTATGAACATAACGGTAAATGGTAAGCATAGACAAACGTACAGCGCAAGTCCTGCGGGATTGTCAAAGGTACCTGTAATTACAGAAGGTTTGATACCTGTGCATAGAACTTCGTTAATCAGCACAAAGACACATTCTGAAATTCCAACTATGAGCATTGTGAAAATCGCGGTCGAAGTTGTATTTCGGTTTAGGGCATTTCCTAAAAAACAATGTGATATGACAATTATTGAAGCAACAAATGCCGTTGCATACCATTTTGGAATGATGAGACTGTCTGAAAAACCGTCAATTGCAGGTAGGCAACAAGCAAAAAATAGCAGCAGATACAAGATGTGAAACCATGCGCCTGTTATAAATTGCTTTGTCATATCTACGTCTGTTTTGTCCTTTTAAACTCTTTGGTTGATATCCCGATGTCTTTAGTTCCCGCTGATGATAAACTTTCCGTTCTTGGTTATTCCCTCGGCAGATATGAACATCTGCGTGCATGAGGAGTTGTTATAGAATTCGATAGTCGCTTTGCCGTCCTTGTCGGTCTTCACGTTAGGGTTCCAGTAGAGAGTACGGCGGAAATCCTCCATCGGAGGCATTATGCTGTAGTCCTCCATCTCAAAAGTCTCCGGCACGTTGAATCCCTGAAAATGGGTGCGTCGCAGACCTTTGACGTTTTGTTGGAACTTGTAATGAGTGTAGATGAATACTGTAGGTTTATTCCTGCTGATGCCGATATATCTGACTGTTGAAGCAGGGTCTTCTGTTATATATACAGCTTTGACTTCATTGAGGAGGCTAGGGAACTCGTCCTTGCTCTTGCTTTCTGCAACTGTGTAATCATCGACATTCAACCCCAGCGACCTTAGAATGTCTGCGTTATTGTTCTCCACAGGCAAACCGTAATACAGATTGTTAATGATAATAGTGGCTTCTTGCCCCTTGTAATATAGTTTTTGGAAAATTTTATTAGGGTCTTTGACGGTTAAGCCTGCATGTTGGAAAGACCCAGTTTCGAGTCCTTTTAATGTTTTCCTGCTTTTCTTGAAGTCTTGTTCGTCAGTCACTTCGACATTCTCATTCCAGACCTTTATTTTCTTTAGGAACATCTTCCTTTCCTTGAATGAAAGGTCATGGTAATTAGGGCATTCATCTTTGCGTTTCTCCCATAGTTTGTGGTTCCAGGAAAAATACGGATTTTGTGCAACCAACCATTCATTTAAGCTTGGCATGTCTTCGCCCATGTCGGCAATCTTGTCCGCCTCGGCATCCACGTCGTAGTGGATTGACGCCCAGTGCTGAGCGTTCTTTTCCGATTCCCATGCTGCGCGTGCCCCATCGGTAAATCGCCTTTTTGCCTTGACCTTAACGGTAGGCAAAACCCTGTCCCTCTTCTGCAAAATGGCCAGAGCTTCCTTCTCGTCTTGCTCCATGTTGCGCATGAAGCTAATGTTAGCGCCGTTCTCAGGAATGCGCTCCGCTTCTGA
>Ga0233374_1000098_pt1 | contig 21185 bp, 16 predicted proteins | sample ElkDunMinimDraft_FD_180688 | JGI IMG/M metagenome (GOLD analysis project Ga0233374, IMG submission 180688) | Fecal eukaryotic communites from dung pellets of Tule Elk in California, USA - Elk Dung E1 | ecosystem: Host-associated > Mammals > Digestive system > Large intestine > Fecal | place...
GCTAACGGCATCAAGGTGTATCTTTTCGAAGATATGCGCCCTACCCCTGAAGTTTCATTCGCAATCCGTCACCTCGGGTGCCAAGCCGGCGTAAACATCACTGCCAGTCACAACCCACGCGAATACAACGGATACAAAGCATATTGGGATGACGGCGCACAGGTGCTTGCTCCGCACGACAAAGGCATCATTGACGAGGTGAACAAAGTGAACTATGAAGACATCAAATTCGCAGGCAACAAGGAACTCATCACTATCATCGGCGAAGAAGTAGACAAGGTTTATCTTGATCAGATACAGACCCTCTCTATCGACCCAGCCGTTATCCAGCGTCAGAAAAATCTCTCTATCGTCTACACTCCAATCCACGGAACAGGTATGACACTCATTCCACGCTCATTGAAGCAGTGGGGATTTGAGAACATCAACTGTGTAGAAGAACAGATGGTAAAAAGCGGGGACTTCCCAACAGTAATCTCCCCTAACCCTGAAAACGCTGAAGCACTTACGCTTGCAATTAACCTTGCAAAGAATATTGACGCAGACATCGTTATGGCCAGCGACCCTGATGCAGACCGAGTAGGTATGGCCTGCAAGAACGATGAAGGCGAATGGGTACTCATCAATGGTAACCAAACCTGTCTTCTCTTCCTCTACTACATCATCAAGAACAGGGTGGCACAAGGCAAGATGAAAGGCAACGAATTTATCGTTAAGACCATCGTAACGACAGAACTCATTAAGAAAGTTGCAGACAAGTACAACATAGAGATGGCTGACTGCTATACCGGTTTCAAATGGATTGCGCGCGAAATCCGTCTCAACGAAGGTAAAAAACAATACATCGGTGGTGGAGAAGAAAGCTACGGATTCCTTGCACAGGACTTCGTACGCGACAAGGATGCCGTCAGCGCATGTTCGCTTCTTGCTGAAATCTGTGCATGGGCAAAAGACCAAGGCAAGACACTCTACGACATCCTGATGGAAATCTATCTTGAATACGGATTCTCACACAACAAGGCCATCAATGTAGTGAAACCAGGAAAGAGCGGTGCCGACGAAATCAAGGCTATGATGGAAAACTTCCGCCAGAACCCTCCAAAGGAACTCGACGGTTCAAAGGTAATCCTAATAAAGGACTTCAAACTTTTGGAAGCAACTGATGCCGAAGGAAACAAGACAAAACTTGACATGCCTGAAACCAGCAACGTACTCCAATTCTTCACAGAAGACGGCACAAAAGTCAGCGTACGTCCTTCAGGAACAGAACCTAAGATCAAGTTCTATGTAGAAGCACCAGGCGAGATGGGATGTTCAAAATGCTACAAGTCAGCATGTATAACAGCAGACAAGAAAGTAGAATCCATCGCAAAATCCCTCGGAATTTAAACAGCATAACACACAAACAAAAAGGTTGTATCGCATGATACAACCTTTTTGTTTTTACACCGACAAACTTATCTAAGTCTAATAATCACCAACTTCTACTGGAAATAGGAACGGAATTTCTTGAAGATCTTTGCACGAACGCTTTCAGTTGGAACTACATTATCACTCTTTCTCATCTTTTCAAAGAAATTCTTCTCATCCTTTGACAATGTTTCAGGGATATATACACTAACATTCACCACTTCATCTCCACGCTTACCTTTATTATATCCCTGCATTTCAGGAATACCCTTACCTCTCAAGCGCAATACAGTTCCAGACTGAGTTCCTGGTTCAATTTTAATCTTTGCCTTACCATCTATTGTCGGAACTTCAACACTTCCACCGAGAACAGCATCAGGTAACGAAAGCAATAAATTATAAACAAGATCATTTCCATCACGCAGAAGAGTTTCATGAGGTTTCTCTTTAATTATTATTTGCAAATTACCATTAACACCATTACGTCTTCCTGCACCACCTTTTCCCTCTAGTGTAAGTACCATACCTTCAGAAAGACCTGCTGGAAAATTCACTTCTACTAATGTTTCTCCCTGAACAATACCCTCACCATGACAATGTGAACATTTATTCTTAATCACAGTTCCTTCACCATGACATTCCGGACAAACACTTTGACTTTGCATCATTCCAAATATGCTCTGCTGAGTACGCATAACATATCCGGCACCATTACAAGTCGGGCAAGTTGAAGTTTTTCCATCAGACGAACCAGTTCCGTGACAATGAGTACACGTCACATCGTTCTTAAGCTTGAACTTCTTGGTTGTACCATTAACTATTTCTTGCAAGTCAAGTTCGATACGTAACCTTTGGTCACGTCCTCTAAACTGAGGTTTGCTATATCGCTCACCTCCACCAAAACCGCCAAAGCCGCCAAATCCTCGCCCTCCAAATATATCTCCGAACATGGAGAATATATCATCCATATTCATGCTTGCACCACCACCGAAACCACCAGCACCACCCAAACCTGCATGTCCAAACTGATCATACTGCTGACGTTTCTGAGGATCACGCAATACGTCATAAGCCTCAGCAGCCTCCTTAAATTTATCTTCAGCCTCCTTATTTCCAGGATTACGGTCTGGATGATATTTAATGGCCATCTTCTTATAGGCCCTTTTTATCTCATCGTCGCTCGCGTCTTTATTAACGCCAAGTACTTCGTAATAATCTCTTTTTGACATTATAAAATATATTTATTCGTTATTCAGCAACAGCAACCTTAGCATGACGCACAACCTTATCATTCAATGTATAACCAGCCATTACGCAATCGATGATTTTTCCACGCATTTCATCAGGCTGTCCTGGAACCATAGCTATAGCCTCATGGAAATCCGTATCAAAATCCTTTCCTACCACATCCATCTTCTCCAATCCTTCCTGCTTCAATAATTTTGAGAACTTCTCAACTATCAGCCTTACACCCTCTTTTAAAGAATCAAGATCCTCCATCTTTTCCATATTAGATTCAGCTCTATCAAAATCATCAAGTATAGGTAGAATACTCGTAATTATCTTCTCTCCGCCATTCTTTATAAGTTCAGCCTTCTCCTTAATCACACGCTTACGATAATTATCAAACTCTGCAATTTGGCGAAGATATTTATCATTAAGCTCATCAATTTTCTCTTGCGCTTTAGCAAGCTGTTCTTCTATTGTCAACTCATCTGTCTGTTGTGAATTGTCTTCATTTGGATTTGTATCTTGCACATCAAATTCTTCATTCACAACTTCATTATTCATTTCATTGTTATTTGTATTCATTCCTAATATGTTTTATATATTATTTTAAATTATCTCAATGCAAAATAAATGCTAAAAACATAATCCGACATTATGTCAGACCTTCAGCAGAGCATGTCATGCTGACACAAAAAAAGGAGTGTACAAAATGACACTCCTATAGCATTGTCAGATTATCTAATAATCTAAAACTCGAACTGCGAACTTACCGATTCATTACATTCTACACATCGTATTGCCTTAGCGAACATTTCTGCCACAGAAAGTTGTTTAACCTTGCTACAATCCTGAGTATAAGGAATGCTGTCTGTAAAAACAATTTCATCAAGTGCTGATTTTTCGACTCTTTCGCTAGCAGGTCCACTCATTATACAATGAGACGCAACAGCACGTACTGACAAAGCACCTGCTCGCTTCATTTCATCTGCGGCCAATGTTATTGTTCCTGCAGTATCAACCATGTCGTCTATAAGAATAACATTCTTATCTTTAACATCACCTATTATTTGGATTGACCCTACGACGTTAGCTCTTTCACGTGTCTTGTTACATAACACCAAAGGCACATTCAATTTTTTAGAGAACAATGCAGCCCTCTTTGAACCGCCAACATCAGGAGTAGCAATTACTAAATTCTCAAGATTAAGCGATTGAATGTAAGGTATAGATACCAACGAACCATAAAGATGGTCTACAGGGACATCAAAGAATCCTTGAATTTGATCTGCGTGCAAGTCCATTGTAATAAGTCGATCTATACCTGCAACACTTAATATATCTGCGATCAGTTTTGCACCAATGCTCACCCTCGGTTTATCCTTACGATCCTGCCGTGCCCAACCAAAATAAGGACATACAGCAATAATGCTATGAGCCGATGCTCGTTTTGCAGCATCAATCATCAGCAACAATTCCATCAAATTATCGCTATTTGGGAATGTTGACTGAACTAAGAATACATCTCTACCTCGTATTGACTCCTCAAAAGATACGGAAAATTCTCCATCGGCAAAGTGGGTGATTATCATGTTACCAAGGGGGCAGCCAAGATGTTGACATATCTTTTCCGCCAAATATCTTGATTTCGTACCGGAAAACACCTTAAATGGTTTTGGTTCGCTCATTGTTTCTTTATTGTTATATAGATTTTGACCCAAATATTTGTTTATCTTTTGCAAAGTTAGCAATAATAAATTGATTAATTCAAAATGGCAAGAGCTTTAATTTGCCGCTTCTCTTATTTTTTTGAAATAATCAATTAACTTCTTGAAATCTGCTGATGAATGGAAATCAAAATTTTGCCAAACAGCTCCCATAATTCCTATTCCCCCAAAGCCCAAACGCTTTGCTATTTTCACATTATCTACAGTCACACCGCCTAATGCTATGACATTTTTATTAATTATGCCTTCTGCACTTGCTCTTTCCAATTCTTCAAAATCAATGGGAGGCAGGTCGCTAACAGAAGATAACTTTTCGAAAATTGGGCTCAGAAAGACATAGTCACATTTTCTTTTCCACTCCTTAACTTCTTCTATAGTAGAACAAGTGCGACTTAAATGCCCTTTATATTTAGTTGGAGGTTCTGGATTTCTATTATTTAGATGAATACCCTTCAATCCGAATTCTTCCTTTAAGTAAAAATGATCATGAACAACTATTTTCTTATACCACTTCTCAGGTGTAAGTTTTAGTAATCTTTCGCATAGAACTGGTTCTGAATTCGGTTTGCGCACATGCAAAACATCTAACCCCTCATCAAAAAGCGTGTTAATTATTATATTTTCCTCAACAAAAAAATTGTCCGTTGTTACTAATATCAGTTTCATATCTATATCATAGATGAAAATCATGCGACAAATATTATAAATCTTTCGCCATATTACGTTCTATTAGTCGCATTGCAAACTTACATATTTTTTTTCAGATTCGAGTAAATATTTACAATTCTTTTACAAAGTAATTATTGCAACCTACGCCTAAACTCAGCACAAACAATTGACGTTGCAATAGCTACATTAAGCGATTCGCTTGTTGGACGATCTGGCGGATAACTTGGGATAAGAACTCTCTTAGTCACATACTTTGCCATATCCTGCGAAATACCACGTCCTTCATTCCCCATTAGAATCACTCCATTAGAACTAAGTTCCTGAGTATATATATTTTCACCATCAAGAAATGTCCCATAAACAGGTATATCAGCTGGTATCTTTCTCAAAGCCTCCTCCAAGTTGCAATAATGCACTTTTACTCTGGCCAACGCCCCCATTGTTGCTTGTACTGTCTTAGGATTATACACATCAGCACACGTTGAAGTACAGAATACATGCTCAATTCCAAACCAGTCCGCAACACGCATTATTGTTCCCAAATTACCTGGATTCTGCACCTCATCAAGCGCTATACAAAGATTTTCACGAGCTATATGTTCTATCTCAGCCTTGTTTTCAGATTGTAAAAAGACAGCCAATATATCTTGAGGTGTCTCCTGAAAACTCATTTTCCGCAACTCTTCATCAGTCGCCTCATCCACAACAACACCATACAGCTCTTTTATTTTGCAAATCAAAACATGATTTGACTCCATCCATTCTTTTGTTGCAAAAATATTGCGCGGCACAAAATACCCTATCAAATCAGCAAACAATTTACCGCCTTCTGCAACAAACGCATTCTCCTCCCTCCGCACTTTTTTTAATGCTAAAGAACGCACATATTTAATACTATTCTTGCTAATCATGACTGCAAACTTACATAAAAATATAAATCCCCCCAATATTATTGTAACGGAAAACATGGGCATCCGTATTTTTTCATTCGTTCGTTCTTTCATTCTTCCAATTTTCTTTAACTTTGCAAAAAATTGACTTTCAATCTAAAAGATATATTATATGATAGAATTAGCTAGCAAATATACTCCTGCAGACGTTGAGTCCAAATGGTATGACTATTGGATGAAACATAAGTTATTCAGTTCAAAACCAGACGAACGAGAATCATACACAATTGTCATACCACCGCCTAATGTGACTGGAGTACTTCACATGGGGCACATGCTCAATAACACAATACAAGATATTCTAGTACGCCGTGCACGCATGGAAGGAAAAAATGCGTGTTGGGTACCTGGCACAGACCACGCATCTATTGCAACAGAAGCCAAGGTCGTAAAGAAACTCGCAGAGAAAGGCATCAAAAAAAGCGACTTAACTCGCGAAGAGTTTCTTGAGCATGCATGGGAATGGACACACGAGCACGGTGGCATTATCTTAAAACAATTAAGAAAACTTGGTGCATCATGCGATTGGGATCGTACAGCTTTTACCATGGATGAAACCCGTTCACAAAGTGTGATTAAAGTATTCGTCGACCTTTATAACAAAGGACTTATATACCGTGGCCTTCGTATGGTTAATTGGGATCCTAAGGCTCAAACTGCACTCAGCAACGAGGAAGTCATCTACAAGGAAGAAAAAAGCAAACTTTACTATCTCAAATACTATGTTGATGAGCCCAATGGATGCACAGACGGCGAAGGAGAAGAAGGTCAAGTAATACATCGTGACGAAGAAGGACGCCGCTATGCAGTTGTTGCCACAACCCGTCCTGAAACAATCATGGGCGATACAGCAATGTGTATCAACCCTAAAGACCCTAAGAACACATGGCTCAAAGGAAAGAACGTGATTGTTCCACTTGTAGGAAGGAGCATACCTGTCATTGAAGACCGTTACGTAGAAATTGAATTCGGAACAGGATGCCTCAAAGTAACACCTGCCCACGATACGAACGACTATATGCTTGGCAAGAAACACAACTTGCAAACAATTGACATATTCAATCCTGACGGAACGCTTAGCGAGGCAGCAGGCATGTATGTAGGCGAAGATAGAATGGATGTACGCAAAAGAATTGCCAACGACCTTGCAAACACTCTACTTCTCGAAAAAGTAGAAGATTATGTAAATAAGGTCGGGTACTCTGAACGCAATTCTGATACAGCTGTCGAACCACGCCTTTGTATGCAGTGGTTCCTAAAGATGCAGCATTTTGCAGACATTGCACTTCCTCCTGTAATGAATGACGAGCTTAAATTCTATCCGTCCAAATATAAGACAACTTACAAGAACTGGCTTGAAAATATTCAAGACTGGTGTATAAGCCGTCAACTTTGGTGGGGACATCGTATTCCTGCCTACTTCCTTCCAACAAATGAAGGAGAAGAAGAAAAATTCGTCGTTGCAGAAACTGAAGCAAAAGCTCTTTGCCTTGCTCGCCAAATTCCTGGATACGAATATCTTAATGCCGAAGATCTGCGCCGTGATGAAGACGCCCTTGACACATGGTTCTCTTCATGGCTATGGCCTGTAAGTTTATTCGACGGGATCAACAATCCGGGCAATGAGGAAATCAAATATTACTATCCCACTTGTGATCTCGTAACAGGGCCAGACATCATATTTTTCTGGGTTGCACGAATGATTATGGCTGGATATGAATATATGGGTAACATGCCTTTCCGCAATGTTTATTTTACAGGCATCGTCCGCGACAACCTAGGACGTAAAATGTCTAAACAACTCGGCAATTCACCAGATCCGCTCGACCTTATTGCACAGTATGGCGCTGACGGCGTACGCATGGGCATGCTGCTTTCTGCCCCAGCCGGAAACGACATTCTTTTTGATGAATCACTCTGCAAGCAAGGCATGGGATTCTGTAATAAGATTTGGAATGCCTTCCGACTTGTCAAAGGCTGGGAAACGGCAGACATTGATCAACCTGCAAGTTCAAAAGTTGCAGTCAACTGGTTTGAGGCACAAATAAAGAAGTCTTGTGCAGAAATAAACGACCTTTATTCTAAATACCGTCTTAGTGAAGCACTAATGTGTGCGTTCAAACTTTTCACAGACGAATTCTCTGGATGGTATCTTGAAATAATCAAACCTGCCTACCAGCAGCCAATAGACAAGACTACATACGAGAAGACACTCGAGTTTTTTGAAGTTCTCATGAAGGTTATACATCCGTTTATGCCTTTCATCACAGAAGAGTTATGGCAACACATATGTGAGCGCAAAAACGGAGAAAGCATCATGATCGAAAAACTCGAAGTTGCACAAACAACAAAAGAAGAGGAATGCTTGCTGGATTCATTCAACATTGCCAAGAATGTCATTGCTAACGTTAGAGCCATTAGAAATCAGAATAACATCTCGCCAAAAGAACCTTTGGCTCTTCAAGTTACAGGACACAACCCTATTGCGTTACTTGACGAGGTAGTAATTAAAATGGCAAACCTCTCTTCACTTGCTATTGTAGATACAAAGAGCGAGGGAACATCTGCATTCCTCATAGGTACAACAGAATATGCTGTACACATCGGAAACCTTATCAATGCAGATGAGGAAATAGCAAAGATGGAAGCAGAAGTGAAGCGACTTGAAGGATTCTTGCTTGGCGTTCAGAAGAAACTCTCAAACGAACGCTTCGTTGCCAATGCACCTGCAAACGTGGTTGAGCTTGAGAAGAAAAAGCAAGCAGATGCAGAATCAAAGATCGCAGCGCTCAAGGAAAGTATCGCTTTACTAAAAGGATAGTCTGAAAAAAATACATCTTTTATCATAAATCAAAGGGAACTGCAGTTCCCCTTTGATTTTATTTTCTCACAAATCGCCTTGCATAGCAAACTTCTCAATCTCAGCAACAATACATTTCGCATCATCCGATATTGATAGTAATAAATTACGATATTTTCCTTTTTCCATAAGATTTTGTAACATCGGATACACAGGCATTTCTTCCATCCAATATTTTTCACCCAAGAACACCATCGGACTCGCATAGCCAAAACTAAGATAATGGTTCTGCACCGCATCTTGGAAAATCTCTTGCATAGTTCCAGCACTACCAGGAGAATATATAACACCCCCCATAGCAATCGTCAATATTCCATCTTCACGAATTGCATTATCAAAATACTTAGCGATATGAGTTGCAAAAGGAGTTGCTGGTTCGTGTCCATACAACCATGTAGGCACTCCTAAACTTTTATAATTATTTTGCGGGAACTCATCCATAACACGAAATGCCGAATCAAGCCACCCCACATCTGAATACGATGGCGACACCGAAATCTCCTCCATAGCACGGTCTACCTCCGCCTCTGTCCTACCTGCCATCCACGCACCCAAATGGGTTGCCTCCATCGCCCCCGGCCCTCCTCCGCTTACCATTAGGCACCCCATTTCCGTAAGGCTTTTGCTTATATCCACAATCTTGCGATAATATTCATCAGTGCGTAAGAGGCTATGACCACCCATGATACCAACAATTCTCCGCTCATCATAATCTGCAAGAAATTCATGCAAAGCATCGCTTATCGCTCTATCATGAAGCGTTCTGGCAAGTGTCTCCTTTATGTCTGTCGCCACTTTTCCTTTTTCCTGATAGTGCTGATAGACAATACTATCGTAAGAATCAGAATAACTTTCTGGACACCCCTTCCGATAGCCTGCATAAAGTGTACTTGCAGAATATAAACTATTGCGAAACGCATTAAAAGGAGTATCCAAGCGTGAAAACACTAAACAAGTCTTGTCTATCTGCGTTTTCATTCCCTCTTTAAAGTTACACCCCATAAACATGCAATCCTTAAATAAGCAACTAATATTATGTTGCTCAGTAAAGTCAAGATTTTGGAAACAGCACCTTCTTATTTCACCCCCTCTTGCCAGGAGCGAACTAAGTTCCTCTTGGGTCTCCACCTCATAATATCCTATATTCTTCAAATACCTTGCATCATCCATAAGTCTTCCATAGTATTTAAATTCTCATAAGTCACATATCACCCAATAAGAACAAAGATATAATTATCTTTCAACATATAAAGGCTTTATCAGCGAAAATACGTATCTTTGTACAAAGAAAAACACTATTATGCCCTCGTAGTTCAATGGATAGAATGGAAGATTCCGGTTCTTCAGATTAGGGTTCGATTCCCTACGAGGGTACTGCGGTAGTTCTACAAGACTAATTCTCCGAGAAGAAAACATTACTTTTGCTTATATCCAACTGCCAAATGCAAGAATAATGGCACATAATAGAAAATAAACGAAAGTAATCCGGAATTTACTAGGTTGCTATCGCCAAATGCATAATTAATAAACGCTATCAGTTGAGAAGCAATAACAACCGTTATAAAAAAAGGTGAAATTTGCCGTATCAATTCACAATGAGCTAGAACAAAATCATTGGTTGTAACCAAACGGCCTGAAACAAATCCATAAAAGTTGCCTATCAGCAACAATGATATCACAATAATCCCTAATACACCCTTACCCAAAGGAGAACCAGAGATTGTACCCAGTGCGCTCAATAATATAGAAGAAGAGAAAAACATCAATAAAACCAACGACACACAATAAATTAAGAACAAAGCACCTGTCAATTGTAATGCCCTCCGCTGTTTCGGTGATAAATTTCTCGAAAATATTTTTAACAATCCTGATTCTACAACAACGCTAACAGCCATCAACAAGAATACGATTTCAGCCAATGGAGACAAAGCCATATTGGGAATCAGATTCTCAACAAACCATCTTAGACCGTCCGCAGAAAGAATATTACGGACATTAAATCCATAATAATTTCCAAGCCACGATATTATTACAATCAAAACAGCCGCGACAGAATAAAACACTGGCAGTCGGAGCAGAAACTTATTCATCATCCGGATGTAAATTATCGACATCAAGAATTCTTAGTTCTATAGCACGAGTAACAAGGCGAGTTGCATTCACAGAGCGCTCACCTCCCTTAAACAATCGTGCCACCAAATCATTCTGACGTTTCTCTATCGACTTAACCCCAAAAGGCATACCTCTAAGGCCTGTTATCATTTCTTTTGTATAACCTAACGCCAGATGCCTCAATAAACGCTCATCATACTCATCGATATCATAATTTATCAGAGCCTCGGTACGTTTATTTTCATTAACTACTGATTGACGGAAACGAGCAAGAATCTTCTCCAAAACTGGTTGGTTGAATACCATTCTCTTACCGTTCATAACGCTCTGAACATCCCAATATGTAAGCAACTCCCCACTCTTAAGAATTAGTCCATCGGCACCAGCATCCAATACGTCAACCCACAATTTCTCATTCAGGATTTCGCCTGTAAATATCAACACATGAATTGCAGGATGCTTTTTCCTGATATTACGGCAAATATCAACTCCTACAGTCGTAGAGCCTCCTAACCCCAAATCAAGAAGAACCAGATCCGGAACATTTACATCCATCAATTTCCAGAAATCCTCTTCATTCATTGCCGTCCCTATAATTTGAGCCTGCGGAATCTCATTACGGAATATTTCTTCCGTACCTTTCAATTCCAACTTCACGTCTTCAACGATTATAACTTTAAAACTATCCATAAATGTTTGTTAATTCCTAAATTTAATTTGACACTCCACACATTGGCAAAGTAAATACAAGTTTGTAACCTGGCAAGTCCGCATTTGTAAAAGCATTAATCCTACATCCGCGATGTCCGGAATATTCGTCATGCTCCCGTATTATCTGCTTACAAATCAGCATTTGCATATTCTTCTTGACAAATTCCTCATCAGCCGTTGCTAATGTGTCGGGATAAAACAGCGAATTTAGCTTTTCAGTTGTATAATTCCCCCTGTCGTCTGTAAATGCAAATTTAACGAATCCGTCCGACATTTCAAAACCTAATGAAATTGTACCAACAGACTTGTTTTCAAACGACATAAGCAACAAAGTGTAAAAAAGATATTGCACTAAATATTCATCACCAATTACAGCAGAGTCTGACATAGGCTTTTCAACTTGCAAATTCAGATCCACACCGTATTTCTTCCGCATCTTCTGAAAAGCGATTTGAACATAATCAGCTATTGCACAAAGTGCCATTTTTCTTCTTTTGAACAAAGTAGTTTCAAGTTGACGCAAAGCATAACGACGCAAAATTGTATATATATCCTTATAATAGAGCATGAATTCATGCATTTTCTCAACCTCCGTCACTTCTACATTGCGTCTTTGCCTAATCTTATCAACAATAAGCTTTATTCGATTCGGATAATACATCGTCTCATGCTTTATTGTCGACAGACAGTTATCTATAATTTGATTCTGTACATGTATCATGTTTTCTTCGTACTGAGCCTTTCGCCTCTGATCCTCAAGAACTTCGATATCCTGCAGTTGCGACTCTATCAACATATCTGAATTATAAATGTTCAAAGCGGTAAACTGAGCTACTAAACGAAAGACAATATCGTCATTATTTGTATAATCAGCACTATGAAACGCCACAGCAAACGCACCTATCAAAAGACTTTCATCGTTTACAAACAACGGAAAAACTCGGACTCGTTCATTACGTCCAACTATCACTTCAGCCTTATCAAAAGCGGCAAGCAGCAAATCTTTCAAATATTCCGGCTCTGGACAGTCTAAAGAAAAAACAAAGACACCATTATCCTCATTCCCCTTATTGATATATAACGCCACACCATCAGAGTTCTTTATGTCCGTCACGCATTCATACAAAGTGTTTACATAGTTTTGATAATGAGAACCTGAAACATCCCTACCTTCAATAACGCTTTTGCATCCCTCCGCATCCATATCGCCGTATACATTGGAATAAGTTCCATAAACTTTACGATTCATCCACAACAACTGCTTCATATTCAATATTGGCAAAAACGTATTTTTGTAGTATATCATGAAAATCACTACCAGCACCAAAAATACGGCGATAAGCACAAACAATAACAATGTCTGTTTATCAACATTCGCCTTTTCTATAGCATTACAATAGTCCTCAAGCCCGTCATCCTGAGCCATAATCTTGTAAAGGCGCGTATAAATCTCATTATTATAGTGATATGTATCCCAACGATTCAACGCTAGAGCTGCAATTGCCGCCTCATTTCTAATATCAAGAATTATATGGTAGTCAGTCTTAACCCCTTCTGCATACATCACCTCTTCAGGCATCTCCACTCTGCCGTCAAGCGTCATCACGCGCGATGTCATATTCGCCTTCACATGGAATCGGTTAAGTTCATTTATCGCCGAATCAACATATACCAACGCATTGGCATAATCACCCTGCACATTTGAGTAATAAGCCTGATCTGCATAATAAGACGCATTCCGAAGCATCGTATCAGAAACAATCGTGTCATTATTCGTCATGCTCATTCCTTCCTCTAAACCTTTCCCTTCATTACCAACACACGAAAACAGCACTATCGGGAAGACAAGAACCAAAATCAGCATTTCCAAAGAACGCAGCACCCCCTTCGGCAAAGTAAAAGAAAACGTACTCCCCTTCCCCAACTCACTCAACACGCCAAAACGACATACAGAAAAGACAGGACTTGTTTTCCTATATTTATCTATAATGCCTTTGCAGTTCATTAGCCCAAACCCGAATCCCTTATTCTTCTTCAAATCCTCGTTACCTCCAGAGCTACCGATGGCAGACGAATCATACACTTTTTCATTAATAATTGTGTTAATGTCCCATTCTGATAAACCGCATCCTGAATCTTCTATAAAAATCTTAACCCCACCGTCATCTGTCTCTTCCGCACCCAATCTAATGTGCCCGCCTTTTTCGGTATATTTACGCGCATTATCCATCAGAGTGTTTATCATAAAAAATGTCAGGGCCATATCAGCCTTAACCACCAACGAAGTCTCTTCAATTTTTAAGGTCAATCCTTTCGCCTCAAACAAGTTACGGTTCTTGTCTATAATCTCGAACATTGGTTGCAAGGCAAAGTTCTCCACATTCAGACTCACCGCACCTTGCCTCATCATCACCCAACGCGACACGACATCGTTATAGTCATTGATTTTATCGATAAGTTCACTCAAGTAGTCCAAATCTTTTTGGCTGTCAACTTCCTGACTATTATCTATTTTAGTCTTTAGTTTCTCTATTTCTTTAATTGCACGGTCCATAAACGGCGCAATACCGTTTATCACTGACATACATATCAGTTTGGATATATTATCGCGTTTTTTCTCTTCGATTCGCTTTTCAAACAGATAGTTCTCACTTTCTATTCTGCGTTGCAAATCATCCAGTTCCCCGCTAATGCATTTGTTATGCCCCACCCAGTCCGTAAACACATCAATTACAGGTTTCAGTTCTTTGTCGCTCACCTCGGAAAGGCGCTGCTCCACTGCGCTTATTTCGGAACTACTTTTCCTTAAAGACAAAGCCAAATACTCCTTGCAGTCATCAATCACTTCCAAAAGCCTCTGTCTCTGAAGAAGATTATACCTCTTTTGTCTCCTAACAGCAATAACGAGCAACAGCACAATCAGCAATATCACACCTCCACACACTGCCAGCGCCCAATCGAGCGACCTTTTCTCGTCAGCCAAAGAGTCAAGACGCTGCTGCATACGCATATCCTGGCGAGTCGCATCCAAAATATCCAGATAAATATTTCGGTTATAATCCGCCCCGGCCTTATCGCCCAATGCGCTATATATCATAGACAACCGTTCTCTTACTTCTGCAATCCACCCTGGCAACGCTACTACCTCAGAATCATTTATCCAAAGCATCTCAGTAGAAACAGAATCCGTCACGTCTGAATACGCATAAAGCTCTGTGCCAGTGCCTGCAGAGCTTCGATGGTGTTCGTTTATTAAGTTCAAAGCCATTTCCGCATATTCCAACGACTTGCCGTAATCCTCTTTGTAGAAATAATAATCCGAGACTGACAAATAAGAGAACGACTCCATATAACGGCTTCCATACAACCTCGACATCTCCAGAGCCTCCATACTCAAAGCAAGAGCAAGAGTGTCGTTCGCCACATCTCTCTTATCCACCAGCCCCTTAATATTTTCAATTCTGTATTCTGCCAAAGAATCCGTCCTTACCAATTCAAAAGCCAACATCTGCAAAGACTTGGCACACAGATACAGAGCATTTTTCTCACGACCAATCCTATAAGCCCTGACCACATTGCGAAACTTCGAACTGCTTTCATCATCACCCACAAAAATATCATTCACACTCTTAAGCAATATAAACCTTGCCATCTGGACCGAATCAGCAATCATTGACACCATATCACTCTCCAGCAACTCTATCTCATCATTTGCCTCCGACTCCTGCCTAAGACTATAGTAATACTCCGAAGATACTATATGAAACTCGCTCAAAGCCAACCGCCAATACCTCCTCTGCCTCTCAGTCATCATCCCCTCATCCATCTCAATGCGCTTCATGTTATTAAGCGCATTGTTCCTATAAAAGAAGAAATCCTTATTCGCTGCGGTTAAGGCACTAATCCTCATCAGATGCACGTTGACCATAAGGCATACCAACTCATTGTTCGAATCATCCAGCACAGACTTACACACAGCCATCGCCTCCTTAAAGTCCATACGCATATATTCAGCAAAAGCCTTATTAAGCAAAGACAAATGACGACCGTCAACATAATTCCCTGACCTATCGTAAGCCTCAGCAGAATACTTCGCACAAGAATCCAAAGACACATATCTGAAATCGTACGCCCTGTCATTCAAGGAATCAACCTCAACCGCCCTCGCAGCATCAACAAATGCACCGCTGCATCCGCAACAGAACAAACCTGCCAACAAAGCACACAATAACAATGAACATTTCATAAGCTATATTGTTTTATTCACAATAACCAACAATTACAAAAATAGCATAATATGATTACTTTTTTGCATTAGATTAACCACTTTTTAACATAAATGTTTTAAATTAGCACAAAACATTGAGACAAAGGTGAACAACGCATATTACAATCAACTAATCGAACTTCTTACCTACAAGCCTGAGGGGATGAAAGTCTGCAATATAGCACGCTGCATTTACAACACGCACTGCACGCTTTTCGACGACGGCCACCTATACCGGCAAATCCACTCCACCGTCAGGCAATACCTCTGGAAACAAAGCAAGCTCAAAAACTCACCATTCAAAAGCGTCAGCAACCAGTGGGGAGTATATGCTATAAAGAAATCATTCGTCGCCCAACTCGAACTCTGCTTTGACAACTGGGAATACGACGTCATCGAAAAGAGAAAGCCACAACCAGCGCCAGCACCACAAATGCTCAACCTCTTCGACAGCATTTACACAGAGAAGTAGCAATTCATAACTCATAATTCATAATCATATGATCACCTATCCTAACGCAAAAATAAACATCGGACTCAACATCACAGAGCGTCGTCCGGACGGCTACCACAACATAGAAAGCGTATTTTACCCTATAAACCTCCAAGACGCCGTCGAAATCAAGACCATCGAAGGTGAAGAACCCCAAGGCGGATACAAACTGAAAGTCAGCGGCACAATTCTCGACGGTACACCCGACGACAACCTTGTCGTAAAAGCATACCAGCTTCTGCGCAAAGACTTCAACTTCCCTGCGCAAAAAATCCACCTTTACAAGCACATCCCTGTAGGGGCAGGACTCGGAGGAGGTTCGTCCGATGCAGCAGCAATCATCAAAATGCTCAACGACAAGTTCGCACTCGGACTCACCTCAGAGCAGATGCAACACTATGCAGTACAGATTGGAGCCGACTGCCCGTTCTTCATCAACAACACCCCAGTATTCGCAACAGGCATAGGCAACATATTTACGCCAATAGAACTCAGCCTGCATGGCAAAACTATCATACTCGTCAAACCCGACATATTCGTAAGCACACGCGATGCCTACGCACTCGTAACACCAAGCCCTGCAGCCATTCCGCTCACAGAGGCCATCAAACAGCCAATCCAGGAATGGAAACAAACAATCACCAACGACTTCGAAAAAAGCGTATTCACAAAATATCCTGAAATTGCAGCAATCAAAGACAAGCTCTACGACATGGGAGCACTCTATGCCTCTATGTCCGGAAGCGGCTCAGCAGTCTACGGCATTTTTGACTCACCAATAGAATACGCCGACGAAATCTTCAGCGGTTACTTCTGCCGCCAAAGAGAATTATAACCTAAGCCATCATAAAAACGTATTACATAAATACACATATTAAGGCATCCCTCCCGGATGCCTTTTTTGCTATTTCCTGTATCAAGAGAAAGCTATTCATATTACAGACATTTGCCAACATATATTATTAATGTATAGCCATCTATTGCTGCACCACGCTAAAAACTCGTCTTCACCTCGCTAAATAGTCATCATCACCACGCTAAATACTTAATACCACCGCACTCAAAACTTACAAACCCCTCGCTAAAAACTATAAATAAAACTTATATTTGTAAGAATAAAACTAATATTTATATAAATAAAACTATTATTTGTACAAATATTACTTTTATTTATACTTTTCTCCGCAGTGCTTTCAAATATCTACCGAGGTTTCGCAAAGTTTCCACTGCGGTAGCGATGATTTTCCACCGAGGTAACGATGACGGGCCACTCTAACTCCCCCAAGGGGGAGAACGATAACGATAACGGGAACGGGAACAACACACATATAAACAAACTCCCTCACTCCCCTATTGGGGGAGCCGGAGGGGGCTGACGATGCTCGTAGGGATACCCCTTGCGGGTACCCGAAAACGCATGACGTGAGGGTGTATCAAAATGCAGAAATGCTATCAAATAGTCATGTCATCCTGAACGTTAGTGAAGGATCTCAGCATCCAAATACGAGATTCTTCCTCCCTTAAGGTCGTCAGAATGACAAAATGATAGTAAGTTTTCATTTTGATACACCCTCTTTGTTGAACACGGATTTTGCCTCCCGCAGATCCCGCAGATGAGGGAAACACTAATTGCCGCTAATTATTCAATAATTGTCTTCAGCTCTTTTTGAACACGGATTACACGTATTGGACGGATTTCATCTTTGGGTACATTGTTTAATCCGTATGTATCGGTGTAATCTGTGGTTTTTAGTGCGTTAAATATTGGCACGGAACACACTGAGAACACGGAACGACACGGTTTTTGTTTTAATATATAGAACAGCGGAACCAGCGTCAGTCCGCGTATTCCGTGCCTAATCCTTTTCGGGCGGACATTAGGTCTGCACCCTACAAAACGACTGCAACGGACAGGGCACGCCCAGTCCCTACTTAACTCCTTAACTCCTGACTTCTTAACTCCTTAACAGGGCACATTGCTTAATCCGTGTGTATCGGTGTGATCTGTGGTTTAATATAGACACACGGAAATCGCAGAGCATCCCTGCTTTAATACCCCTCCCAGGGGGCGGAACGGAATAGGAGTTCCGCTTGCGACGTCAGTGCGAAATAGCAGCACTGATTGCGACGACTGCCGATATCGGCACAAAGGAGCACTCTTTAGAGTCCTTAGGTTTATCGGCACAAAGGAGTTCCTATTGTTAGGGGTGGGTCTTCTATGGTTGATTCTTCTTTTCTTTTTAACTTTTTACTTCTTACTTTTTAACTTTTAATTCAAAAAATTCCTATCTTTGCCATTGACAAGCCAGCCCTTGGGCGGGCGGGTCAAGACATATTGGATAATGCTCCTTCTGTCGCTACGGGTCGCGTACCCTATTGACACAGGGCATTAAAGGACGTTTTCACACGTTATCTTCAACCGACTCAACTTCGCAACTTGATACTAACTGAAGATATCGCAACGAAGCGTCCATGCTGGGTGTATTATACCCGTATGCAAATGAGGACTGCGTTTTGCAGAGCCTTCGTTGTTGCATACAACTACTATAATACGCATTGGCGTGGGCTGGCTAAGTTGCTTATCTCGTTAGGAAGGCAATGCGAAGGCCTAGTCGGTGGGATAAGCAAGGAAGTTTCTCCCACGTCTTTTTTGTATCCATACCTTTCATGATTATTAACCGCTGAAGCAGGGAGAAGTGGTAGGCAAAAAAAATATTTATCTATGAACTTTGATGCAAAAAAAGTCAGAGCAATCACAAACATTAAAAGAGTTTTGAAAGATAAATCATTTGAGGAATTCAAAATAGGGAAAACAGATGATGTTGTTAGGCGCGAAAAAGATTACAAGCAAAACGGCTATTTCTTTTTTGAAAAAGTTATTTCCTGCGAGACTTTAAACGAGGTGAATCAATTGGAAAAGGCTTTGATTGAATTTTTCAAATCTAATGAAAAATGCAACAATAAAATTTCAGGTGGAGGAGGATGTACTTCCGATAGTAAAGAATATTATATCTATGTAGCCTTAAAATGAGTTCAATGCGAATGAATATACCTGCTACATTTGATAATATTAATACGTCTCTGAATGACTCTGAGGTGAAATACTTGTATAAATTGCTTTTTTATTTGTCAGATATTGAGAGGAGTGGAGAGTCAAAAGGTTTTGATGTAAGAGATAAAAAACTTAATCAGTTCTTAAAATCAGAATGTATAAAACTAGATTATAAAAATACACCAATTAAGCATTTTGAAAAGAACACAATAATCTTTAAAAAAGGTGATTCCGCTTGTCTCTATCTGCTTAAACATATAAGGAATGCCTTTGCGCATGGGCATTTGATAAAAAATAAAAATCAATATGAAATAGCAGATTTTTATGATGGCAAAATGACGGCGTATGGATTATTTTCATCTTCAAAATTGTTCAATCTAGTAGATAAAATTATAGAATACAGAAAAAAATGATGTTATGAAACAAATTAAACATTTCTTGCTCACGGTAGCGGCGATATTGTGCAGTATCTCTGTGAGTGCCCATGATTTTGTGGTCAATGGTATTTATTACAACATTACATCTGAAGCGTACAAAACCGTAGCGATGACTTATCAGGAGAATTCTTATAATTCATACTCAAATGAATACTCAGGTTCGATTACAATTCCTGAGCGCGTAACCTATAATGGCACAACCTTCAGTGTTACGAGCATAGGGAGTTCTGCTTTCCGTGATTGCTATGGCTTGACTTCGGTGGTAATCCCAAACAGCGTTACGAGCATAGGTGGGTCTGCTTTCATGGGTTGCTGGGACTTGACTTCTGTGGAAATTCCAAACAGCGTTACGAGGATAGGTGAGTCTGCTTTCAAGGGTTGCTTCGGCTTGACTTCGGTTCACATAACAGATTTATCGGCATGGCTTAGAATTGATTTTGACAATACATATTCTAACCCTTTATCTTATGCAAAACATTTATATTTAGACGGCAAGGAAATCAATGACTTGGTAATCCCTGATGACATTACTAATATCAAAGAGTTTGTTTTTAATGGATATACAGGATTGACATCGGTAAGTATCCATAACAATGTAAATAGAATCTGGCATAACACCTTCTCAAACTGCCCTAAATTAACCTCTATCAAAATAGATGAGAAAAATCAAATATTCGATTCTAGGGATGGATGTAATGCAATTATTGAAACCTCCACTAATAAGTTAATATCTGGTTGTATTTCTACTATTATCCCTAACAGCGTGACGAGCATAGGTGATTTTGCTTTCTATGAATGCTCAGGATTGACTTCAGTGACCATTCCTAACAGCGTGACGAGCATAGGTGATTATGCTTTCTATGAATGTTCAGGATTGACTTCAGTGACCATTCCTAACAGCGTGACGAGCATAGGTGATTATGCTTTCATTCGTTGCTCAGGATTGACTTCAGTTACAATTGGCAACAGCGTGACGAGCATAGGTGATTATGCTTTCTATGAATGCTCAGGATTGACTTCAGTTACAATTGGCAACAGCGTGACAAGCATAGGTGATTATGCTTTCTATGAATGCTCAGGATTGACTTCAGTGACCATTCCTAACAGCGTGACAAGCATAGGTGAGTGTGCTTTCCTTCGTTGCTCAGGATTGACTTCAGTTACAATTGGCAACAGCGTGACAAGCATAGGTGAGTATGCTTTCTTAGAATGCTCAGGATTGACTTCGATAACCATTCCTAACAGCGTGACGAGCATAGGTGATTGTACT
>Ga0233374_1000099_pt1 | contig 21029 bp, 9 predicted proteins | sample ElkDunMinimDraft_FD_180688 | JGI IMG/M metagenome (GOLD analysis project Ga0233374, IMG submission 180688) | Fecal eukaryotic communites from dung pellets of Tule Elk in California, USA - Elk Dung E1 | ecosystem: Host-associated > Mammals > Digestive system > Large intestine > Fecal | place: USA...
TGGCAGTGACATATTGTGCTTTATTTCCTCCACCATGTCCGATGTCACAGGCTTAGCCTCTCTGTCGTCGGCATAAACTTCGTTCAGGAACTCCGTCATTGAACGATACACTTTCATTTGTTCAGACAAATCCAAACTATCAAGTGCCTCCCAGTCGACTTCCACAGCCTCGCCCGAAGCGGTGAACACGCGGCGCAACTTCGTGCTTCTGACGTGCTGCATACAATGAGCCTTTGAACATGGCGGAAGAAGACCGGGAATAGCTTTTACTGCATCCTTACCGCCACTGATGCCGGTGAGCTCATCAATATAATCCTCACCGCAGCATTTGAGGTCAGCATCGCAAGAAACATAACCCGTATTACCTCCTGAAGAAGTGTTACCACCACTACTGGATTGCATTGGCGATCCATCACCTCCTCCTGAAGGAGCACCGGCTGGAGGGTCATCACTGCTACCTCCACCTCCACCGCCGCCTCCATAGTTGCAAGCGTCGCTGGTCTGCATCGAAGCTTTTATATGGTTGCTGGAGAGACCTCCAGCGCTTGCACCACAATCATGGAAGAAGTTACCCAAAGCCTCTTTTCCGCATTCATAAGCACTTCCGCGTCGCAGAGGTCGTATAGTTCGGTCCAATCTTGATTTGCCCTCTGCCGAACCTCCAAGTTTTGTTATTTCCACAGGAATGACTACCGACTGCTTAGGCAGAATCTGCCACGGACCTTCGATGAGCGGTGTAAACATATATCCGTTATGCTCTCCGCTCATCTCGAAGGTTGCGTCCTTCGCTGTTATCAAGCCCACGTTTGTCATTGTAGCATAGAACACATAAGGAGTCTGTATGGAGTCAAGAATCAGTTTCTTAGGAATGTCTAACAGCACGACAGGCTTAGGCACATGGGTTTCGTAAGTCACCGTAGTCACGATGTCATACTCATCCTCTATCTCAGTCTTCACATACTCCATCTTGATGGTCACAGCGCTATATTGTATGAAGGCACGCTGGCGGGTTTCGCGTCCCGGACTCACGATGATGTTCTGCGACCAAGACGAATGTTTAGGATGAGTCACCTTGACGAGGTACTTACCTTCAGGCAGCTGGTCGAAAGTGGCAAGTCCGTCGGCACCGGTCACATACTGGCGCAGGAGTTTCTGAGTCACTGGATGCAGCACGTTGACCGTAGCGCCCTCCACATGAGGAGCCTCCGGTGTGTTGGCAGTAAACTCGTCCCAAACGTCGATGACCAACGTACCTGTTCTTTCCGATACACATTCCACCTTCAGGTTGACCGACACGCCACCTCCGTTCTCACACGCCAAGTAGATATTGCCCGTGTATATACTGTTAAGCGGAGTGCGTCCGTCCGGCTTGAACTGCAGCACCACAGAAGCCTCCTCGCCCGTCTTGAGCGAAGCCATTTTCTTCGGTGTGGCAGTTGACAACCAGTACACGTCGCCCAAATCCACATTTATGGCACCAGTCTCAATGAGACCCTCGTTGCGTATCGTGAACTCATAATAGCGCACGGTGTCCATTATCATCGTCGTGTTGATGGTATTTATGCTCGCCTTAAGCTGAGGTATGCTCTTGTAGACCGCATAATGGAGAGGTACGTCAAGCACCGCACCCTCAGCCGAGGTAATGTGTGCCTTGAAAATCTGCCATGCGTCATACGACTCCGATGCCTCCAGACCCGTCATTCTGTAGACGATACGGTCTGTAGCGCCGGCAGGCAATGAAGCCAGCCCCTCAAATTCGCAAGTGATATTGTCAGGCATATCGAGAGCCTCGACCGTAATGTCGGTAAGTTCGGCATTACCGTGGTTGTAGACATCGATAAATCCTTCTATCACCTCCGAAACCTTAAACTCGTGGGTCAGGTATTTTGTCGAAGCACGGCGCAATCCATATATGCCTATGCTCGTAAATTCAGTCTTCAGTTCCTCCTTCGGCATACACGCACCGACGCTGAACACGCCAGCCACATTGCCCGCAGGAGTCCACTCCACCTCAAAGTCGCCGTTGCTGTCAGTCTTGCCGTTTACGGTGTATCTGTTACCGCCTTTGACAAGATAGACCTCAATGTCAGCCTCACGGTAAAGCATACCTGTAGTCTTACCTGTTATAATGATTTTCTCTCCTGTAGCGTACACCTGCTTGTCGGTGCTGACAGAGGTTGCGCTGATGAGCGGATTAACTACCAGGTCAATCTGCTCCGAAGTATTGTCGGAGTAGTTCAACTCCTTCACGTCACGGTCGGCATTGACAGCAGCGCTCAACTTGAATGTACCAGCCGCATCAGAAAGAACTATTTTGCCGCTCACTGTGGCTTCACCACCTGCAGGTATGTCATTTTCCGTATACAGCACAGTCTTCACTCTGTTGTATCCGCAAATCAGCACCACAGGAGTCTTAGCCGGCAGCACGTCGTAACCAATGTTGCGCACTGTCAGCGACAGTTCCGACTCGAGAGTGGCATAAACATCACCGCTCACAACCACATCCGTTGCATAGACGTCAGGCAGGGTCTGGTCGGTCGACATGACCCAGCAGGTACCCTTAGCATAGCCGTCAGCCGATGCGGTGAAGGTGATTGTACGCGAATCACCCTGTACGGAGTTGCGCATCAGTTCCACGTTAAAGTCGGCAGATGTTTGTCCTGCAGGTATAGTCACCGTTGCAGGGAACACAAGATCGGAACCGGTTGTCGACAGGTTGACAGTCAGGTCGTTGTCAGGGCTGTCGTTGCGTGTGACAGTAAACTTGTTGTTCGTGCTTCCCTCCAGCATATTGCTGCTCTTGGCTGCGAGAGTTACAGCCGGTCCGTCGTCATCAAGCAGGCTGATGGTCTTCACCACCAAACCGCCCAATGTGCCGGCTGCGGAGCATCGGCATGAGGATATGTACACAGAAGCAGTAACGGTTATATTTTCGTCGCCGTCTTTCAGGGCGTTGTCGACCACAGCCATTGAGAACTGCGCCTCCACTACTCCGGCGTTCATCGTGATGGTCTTCGTATTGCTGTACAGACGGTCCTCGTTGGTCGTAGCAATCTTGATGGTGAGTTGTGAAGATGAATGAGCCTCGTCGCGTGTGATGCTCGCCTTGATGGCGCGCGGTCCTGCGCTCTCGCTCACCATGTCGGGTGTAAGAGTCAATTCCAATTGCGGCATATCATTGTCGACAAGTTCGACAAGACACTCGCCCATCCCATAGTTGTCCGATGCGGCACGGAACTGCACGTCGACATATTCCTCCTGCACCTCAGTGTCGTCGTATGCCTCGACGTCGACCTCCACCGAGGTCTGTCCTCCTGGCAGTACGACAGATGACGGCATGCTGAAACGAGTGGTCAGGTTGTTGCTGAGTTTGATGGTCACGTCGTCCTCAACGGCGTGCGAAGATGAGACTGTGAGAGTGAAACGTCCGCCCTCGTTCACTGTCTCCAACGACGGAACTAACGTCAGGTCAGGCAACTCGTCGTCGATGAGTTCGCCCGCACTCTGCATAGCATTATATCCGTTTGCAGCAGGGACGCTGATGAGGTAGTCAACATCGCCCTCAAGGGTTGTGTTGCCCTCTACGTTCAGATATACAACAGCCGAATAAGCGTTCTTGCCGATTACAGCCTCATTTGCGCTAAGCGACAAACGGGAGTCGCCACCTATCATGCTGACAGCGAAAGTCATAGCCTCCGCACGGCTTCCGCTTCGCTCCACAAAGTAGGCATAGCGTCGCGCCGCGTCGGTCTCTGTTATCACCGTACTTTGAGTCAGGTAAAGCACCTTGTTCATAGTGTAGGTTGCACCGCTCAAAGTGGTGTTGTTAGCCTGATATTCCTTACGTTCGCCCGAACCGTTGTTTGGGGTGAGCGTCACTTTCACATTGAAGTCGCCATCCAAGCCCACTATGCGCGGAACGGCAAATCGGCTTGTCATGGCCTGTGCCACTCCGCTGCCAAGAATGACGTCGTTGTGGTAGACAGTACCCAGATTGACAGACTCGCCCGTTGTGGCAGAAACGAGAGAGACGCTCTCGCGGAAACCGCCCAGAGCAGCAGCCGCACCCGCGTTTCTTACGCTCCACCCCACGGTGATAGAGTCCTTAGGGTTTACGGTCGAACCGCTCGTGATGCGCACGTTCTCAACCACGAAGTCAGGGTTTGAGCCCAATCGCAGCAAACCGTCCTCATAGGCTGTCATGACGTTGTTGCCGAGCGAGTCGCTGAGCACCACTCCCGAAATGGCAAGCGGATAAGTCTCGCCCTCCTCGAGGTCGGCAGTGCCGCTGATCGTTGTTCTGAGCGTAACTATCTTGCCCTTGTTCGCCTTGAAGGGTTTGTTGGTAGGCGACAGCATTATGACACGATAGCGGTTGCCCTCGTTAGCCGTTAGAGAGCGCAGACTGATGGCGTGGTCGACGGCACGAGTGTTGTCGATTACGCAATATGCCGACGAGGTCGAGATCGTGACGCCCGCCGGTGTTGCTATGTCAAACTGGAACGCCACGATATTGGGGTTGGTATTGTCCAAGTACACCGGCACGTCCATTGACTGACTTTTCATTCCGGTCACGTCGGCAATGCTGAGTTTGTTTTCCTCCTGCGCTACCGCTCCCACAGAAAGGAGCAGCATTGCGACGACAAGATTGAATAATCTGAATTGTTTCATATAGTGTTTGTTTTTTGTTTGATTCTTCTTCCTTATTGCTTAGAGCCTCACCTTCTTGCCTCCGGTGATGTAGACGCCCTTGTTGAGTGACTTGCGGTCGAGGCGGTCGGACACCTTGCGTCCCTGCAGGTCGTAGACCGGACCGTTGGCGCCAGCGTCGGTTGTCACGCCGTCGATGGATGTGGCGTCGCCCTCGCCTATGAGCAGACGTACCTCGTTGCCGTCGATATCGACAAGCATTGCGTTAACCACTTCTCCGTCAACCTCGGCAAGCACGGTCTCGCCGGCAGGTATCTCGTCGCCGAAGAGAGAGTAAAGGATGGTGCGGTTGCCGCGCTTTGCCTTGCTGAAAAAGTCGGTGGCGGAAGCCCATTTCACTCCGCTTGCAGTCAACACAATGTCGATGGCGGCCACCGGACGTGCGGAGCTGAGGATGAGTTTGCCGTCCTTCACATAGATAGCGGCCTCAAACTGGGTGTTCTCCTCGGAATCAAGCGTCAAGGAGTTTCTGCCTCTTGCCAAAGCAGGAGCCATTTCCTTGTCAAGCACCAGATTGATGTTAGCCACGAGGTCCTGCACATTGATTGTCTGGTCGGTATTGATGATGTTTGCCGCATGGAAGTTGAACGGAGTGTATCGACTGTAGTATGCCGAATCGAGAGCATAGTTCAATGAGCGCTGCATGTCGCTGATGTTCACCTGGGTGTCGAAGTTGACGTCACCCATTTCATAGTCCATCACGATATTGAATTTGTGACGTTCGTCCCAATAAGAACTTCCTATACCGGCAGGCATGGTTGTACCCGACGGATAGGTATACCACCCATCACACCATGATTCGTAAGAGTAATAACTCGTAGTGCTGTTGCTTGTCAGTCTTTGGTTCAACGTCATATACCAGTTGTTTCCGGATGTCTTGATACCAACATCCGACAAATAAACATACATGTAAGTGTTGTAGCCGTCTATATTCTCAGACTCGGTGCTGTTCTGTTTGTTGTTGTAGGTAAGGATAGTAGGCACAGCAGTCTGAGCATCTCCTTTCAGGTTGAAGAACTCTGAGTAGTTCACCGTATAGCTATCGGTCAAGTCCTGACCATAGTATTCAAGAGTGTAAACAGGTAATGGCTGACTGATGTCGCGTATCTTGTTCTTGTTGGCATACAACATGGTCAGATTCGGAGCAAATGTCATCACATCGTAAAGGTCGCCTGTGAGTTGGTTGCTCGAAATGTCCAGCATGCGTACTGAGTCGCAGATAACGATTTGTGTAGGATTGTCAGCGCCAATGTCACCGCTGAGTCGGTTGCCCGACAAGTCAAGACTTCTTAAATAAGGCATACCGAAGACAACGTACGGTATGCGTCCCGTGAGGTTGTTACCACAGAGGCTGAGGCTCACTACGTGTCCGTTGCTGACGGTCACTCCCTCGGGCAGTTCTGTTTCTGCTTTCGTAGCACCCAACGCCCATTTTCTTGTCCAGTTCTCGCCACCGGTGAGGGTAGGGAGTTGTTTCAGAATGTTCCATTCTTCGTCCGAGATGGAAGCCAGTCCATACGCCTCTTCTACAATGGCATCCCAACGGTTATTCCAGTAGTTGTGTGCCTTATAGGTTGCAGCACAGCCTTCCGGAACATACAAGGTACAACCTGATTTTCCGAAATTATAACTACCCACTGCAGGCGACGGCGGAGTTGTCGCCTTGATGTGTACTTCCTTGATATTAGGAATGTCAGTGAATGTGGCGTAATACATGTTTGTCACGGTGGAAGGCAGATAAAGTACCGTCAGGTTGTCGCATCCATTCCATGCTGAAGGTGAACCTGTTGTACAGATGGACGTACATCCCTCGTTGACTCTGAAAGTTATGATGTTGTCGCAGTCTCCAAATGAATTGGATGAAAGACTTGTTACTGTTGATGGCAATTTCACGTCGCTGAGTGCTGTGTATCTGAAGGCATCGTATGCAATGGTCTTCAGTCCCTCCGTCAATTCAATATCCTTCAATGAGGTACAACCCGAAAAAGCCTTGCTGTTTATTTCCGTCACTCCTGATGCGAATCCGACGTATACCATGGATGAACAATTTTGGCAAAGCGATGAAGGTACAGAGGTGATACCCTGAGGTATGGTCAGACTATCCAACTTTGCGCAGCCATAGAATGCGCCTTGACCAAGATTAGTCAAAGCCACAGGAAGATCTAATCCATATATTGAACTACATCCATAGAATGCATGCCCCTCAATATTTGTTACGGTAGCAGGGATGTTGAAGAACTCAAGCGCAGCACAATTATGGAATGCGTAAGAACCGACTCCCGTTAAATCACTTGCTGCAGTGACTGTTTTCAGTGCTTTACAATTAGAGAAAAGGTGGCTTGGTATAATCTTAATACTCTCCGGTAGTTGTGCCTTTGTCAAAGAACTGCATTCAGAGAACGCATAAGTGCCTACCGATGTGAGTGTTGACGGTAAAGTAGCACTCGTCAAATTGATACAACCTTCAAAAGCATATTTGCCGATGTTGGTTGCTCCCTCCGGTATGTTCATACGGGTTAGTGTAGCACAATTCTGGAAAACGTTATCATTGATGGTCTTCAGTGATGAAGGGAGGTCAAAATCCCTTAACGAAGTACATCCGCTGAAACAGTATGAACCGAAGGAGATAATGCCATCAGGCATGTCAACTGACTGCAAGGATGTACAACCATAGAACAGATATGCCGGTAATGCGGTAATTCCATTCGGCAAAGTCACGTGTTGCAGTGATGTACAACCATAGAACAATTCGTTGGGTATATTGGTCCAGCCTTCGGAAAGGATGATGCTGACCAATGCACTACAATTTCTGAACGCACTATTACCTATTGATGTTATATTGTTTGATAATTCTAATTCATGCAACATGCTACAACCTCTGAAAGCATTGTCACCTATCGTTGTCAGGTTGTCAGGCAAATCAATTGTCTCCAATGCTGTACAACCAATGAATGTACTATTACCAATAGAGGTGAGTGTGGAAGGCAGGGTGACACTTGATAATTTGTAACAGTTTTTGAAGAATCCATCAGGTAAAGCGGTGATACCTTCCGGTATTGCCATTTCTGTGATAGTGCTACAACCATTAAACGCATTGGCACCTAAGGACTTTACTGATGCAGGGATAGTTATGTTGCTTAGTTGGTTGCAACTGGAGAACATCCCTTCCGGTATTGCTTTCAAAGAAGTTGGCAGATTGGCGGTCTTCAGTGCACTACAAGCCGAAAAAGCACTTGAGCCGATTTCCTCCACCGTATTCGGGAGGGCAATGCCGGTCATTGTGTAGCAATTATAAAAAGCGTTGTAGCCAATGGACCGGAGTTGTGAACCAGAAGCAAAGGTGGGTAACAATTTGTAGCAATATTGAAATGCTTGGTTGCCGATACTTGTCACCGAAGCCGGTATCTCTATGGCAGACAGCGAGGAACAACCATAAAATGTACTTGCCAATATTTCTTGTAATCCGGCAGGAAGGTTTACACTATTCAATTTGCTGCAACTTGCGAATGCGCTGTTACCTATAGTTGTGACATTGTCCGGAATGCCAACAGAAGTCAGGGCTGTGTTACTGAATGCGCTGCTCCCTATTGAAGTAAGGTTTTCAGGCAGATTGATGGACGAAAGTTTGGAACAACTATAAAACGTGTTATTGCTGATGCTGTTCAAAGCAGAAGGCAAAGTTACTTGTTCCATGCTGCTGCAATGGTCGAATGCGCCATCCCCTAACAATGTCACTCCATCTGGTATGACAATGGAAGTGATGTTGCTGCAATTATAGAATGCATTTGATTGGATGGAAGACAGACTTTCAGGTAGCTCTATATCTGTAAGGGCAGTACAATTATAAAAGGCGTTCGCACCAATGGATTCCAAATGGGTGAGTTCACCCAAATTCACAGTAGTCAGATTGCGACAGTTATAAAAAAGTTGAGATGGTATATTTTCAAGAGATGTAGACAATGTGATAGTTGTCAGATTGCTGCAATAGTACCAAACTTTTGAACCTATGTATTCCACAGAGTCGGGAATGGTTATATGGGTAAGTGCACTATTACTGAATGCTTCTTCTCCGATGTATTTTAAACCGGAAGGAAGTTGCAATTCTGTAATTTCGCAATATTCAAAAGCTCCGGCTCCGATGGTGTCCAATGAAGCCGGCAGCACGATGTTGGTCAACTTACCTGCGTGGCTGAATGCTTTGGAACCGATTTTCTTAAGCGTCGATGGGAGGGTGACACTGCTGAGAGGGTTGGAATTTGCAGAACTTTTATAGAACAGTTCGTCGCCGATTTCTTCCACTCCCTCGGTAAATATCGCCGTAACGACAGAACCACCGGATGATACACTGCTTGAAATCAGATTTCCCGGCACCTTCTTCATACCTATAGTGACAGCGGTAAGGGAACTTGCTGAGTTTAATGCTCCGTCTGCAGAAGTGACACTGCCGGGGATTTCGATAGACTTCAATGTGGAATAAGCGAAAGCATTAGATCCTATTTTTTCCAATCCTTCGTTCAAGGTCACACCTTCTGTCAAGCGGTTGTAACTGAATGCCATCTGTCCGATGGATCTGACAGAAGCCGGCAATTCAACCGACAACAGACAACTAGGAGAGGAAGGACAATAGAAGGCATAATTGCCAATGCACTTAAGTCCTGCAGGAAAAACAATGTGGTTCAAATTCGCAAGGCGCGAAAACATATATTGTCCGATAGTGTCTTCCTGCATTTCGTAAGTGTTGTAGTTGCCGGTATACTGTCCTTCGGACGTAATCTTCGCCTCGCCGAGATCCAATTCCGTAAAGTGAGTGCTTACCGCATTTCTTATACGGTTGATGTCATCGCCGTTGAGCGGACCGGTAACCTTGAGCGTCGTCTGCTCGTATGTACTGAAATCCGTATCCGAATGGGCAGCGGCAAAATCACCTGCTTGGGTAGCGTCAAATGTGTAGGTTCCTTGTGCCCGGGTCATGTGTGCACTGCATAGCCACATCCCGACTAAAAGGAATACCAAATGATAAAATCTTACATTCTTTTTCATATCTGATTGAATTATAGTTTGTCTCTGTTCGTAATGTTCTACTTGTAGGAGTGTCAACAATGAAGAGGGAACACTGAAGACGCAGATCTGACGGATAATCGCAGATATACTCTTTTTCCACATACACATCACCTCCGCTTCCAGGCGGTCCCCCCGCCTATACGCAACCCCTCAACGCCAGCCACTTAACGCCAGCCACTCAACGCCAACCATTATAAAGGTCGTCATGCAATAGAATTATGGTAAGTTTACAAATATATGTAAAAGACAACAATTTTACCCCCCCCAATTGTTAAAAAACATTAAACGCACATAAATGCCTATCAATAGGAGGAGAAAGAATCTCGGATTGCCGCACTAAAAATTTGGCTTCACCTCGGTGGGAAATTCCCAACCCTTCGGTAAAAAGTATAAATAAAACTATTATTTGTAAGAATATAACTTATATTTATATAAATAAAACTATTATTTATACAAATATTACTTTTATTTATAGTTTTCAGCGCAGTGACGATAAACACTTACCGCAGTGACGGCAATTATGCAGTGAGGAAATACGGAAAACAATCGTGCCAACGAGAGCAGAACCAGTCATCCCGACAGGCATTGCGTGATAGTAGCAATGCCTGTCGGGATGACTGGCGGTTTATCGGCACAAAGGAGTCTCTTAATTGGCTTTTCTCTTATCCGACCACTTCTGCAGACGCTTGTACTCTTTCTTTGTCAGACGCATGAAAGAACCGTGTTGAGGAGCCTCAACACCCTTGATTGTCACGGGCGAGTGGAAGTTCTGCAGCGTCTCGTCAGCCTGACAGATGCGGTACTGTTTGGGGCGTGTGGAGTACTGGATATAAGCCACGCGCCATGTGCTGTCGCCTATGAGTTGGAACGCCGAACAGCCTTCGCACTTGCGGTTGCCTTCAAACTTGACGTAGTCGGTCTCGCTCTTTATGCTGTACGGGCCTGTGAGTTTGTCGGCTGTGGCATGGAAGATGCCTGGCTGGCCTCCCTCCTTCTTGATGAGCATGTGGTACTTCCCGTCGGAAGGGAGATAGTTGATGTCGGCGTCGATGGTGGCATAGCCCCAGTCGAACATCAGCTGCGGTTTGGTGAGTTTGGTGAATGTGTGGTCGGCATAGGAGTAGTACATGCGGTCGTATGCCTCCTCCGATGGATTCCACATGGAATAATATATCATGTAACCGCCCTGAGTCCCGTCGGGCCAGACGTACTGAGGATCCCAGAAGATTTGCGGCGCCCACACGCGTTTCACCGTGCTGATGTCCTTATAGACATCGGGCGACTGGGGATCGCAGAATATCTCCGTCCCCTTACGATAGTCGAAAGCCACGGAGGTCCAGTTGATGAGATCGTCGCTCTTCAGAAGATCTATGCCATAGTTGAACCAAGTGCGGCTCTTACGGTTGCACATGTCGGTGGTAACCATCAGATAGCCTTTGCCGTCGAAAGTGCGGCAGATATAGGCATCGCGCGCGCCGCCTTCAATGGGAGAAAGCTCCTCCACGTCATAAACAGGCTCGCCACCTATCAAGTCCTCAAAGTTCAGGCCGTCGCGGCTCAGAGCATAGGCTGTCCACTCCCCTCGCCCACTCATGTGGCAATACAGATAGCCATAATCGCCTTTTTGCAGATTCTGTGCATTGACATTCAGAACGGTCATCAGACCGACAAGGAAAAAGAGCAGTCTCATAAGCAAATGTTCCTAATGTTTTTCTATAAGCACGACGGCGTAGGCACTTATACCCTCCTCGCGTCCCGTGTAACCAAGTTTCTCTGTCGTGGTGGCCTTGATGGACACGTCATCCTCGTCGACACCCATAATCTCGGCAAGCACCTTTTTCATCTCGGGTATTACAGGGTTCATCTTGGGGCGCTCCGCACAGATTGTGGCATCAACATTGCCTATTGAAAAGCCTCTGCCGGCAATGAGCGCCACAGTCTTCCGAAGAAGAATCTTGCTGTCCACATTCTCATACTCGCCTGCAGTGTCAGGGAAATGGTAGCCTATATCACGCATGTTTGCGGCACCGAGAAGTGCGTCACAAATGGCATGGATAAGCACGTCGGCATCACTATGGCCGAGAAGTCCCTTGGAATGTTCCATCTTGACACCGCCCATCCAGAGGTCGCGCCCTTCAACAAGGCGATGCACATCAAAACCTAATCCTACACGTATTTTCATATATCCAGTTCAATCTATGAAAGTTTATAAATTCAAAAAAGAAAGGGCACGTTACACCGTGCCCTTTTTTTTACCTCCTGCGTCCAAGCAAGTCCATAATTCCGTCCATATCGAACGAGAGAGAGAATCGTAACGTCTGGTCGAGCGGATTCGTCTGTGCCGAAGATATAACATAACCAGCATCAAGCGAGAAAACGTTCATCTTAAAGCCTGCACCTAATGTGTAATACTTTCTGTTACCCTTATTAGGATGCTCATAATGATAACCCGCACGCAGGAAGAACTTGTCATTATAAGAATATTCCGCACCAACGCTCCATTGTATTTCCTGGAGCTCTTCTTTCATTCCGCCTGGAGCATCGTTAAACGACTTAAAAATACCAGAAATAGGCGAAATATTATAGTATCCATCTTCCTGTAGCCAACTTGTATAACCAGAAAAGTCCTGTTCGTCTGCACCAGTTTCCTCTATATACTGTTCCATAGTAGGACGTGTTGGCACAAGAAGCTTGTTCGCATCAGCAGAGAAAGTCAAACGGTTATACTCGTCAAGAGGCACAAGCAACGATGCTCCGATACGGAGATTTGTTGGCAAAAACTCACTTGTATTTCCTTCGTCGTAAGAGATTTTACTACCAATATTGCTTACGTTAATACCCCATCCCAACTGGCACTCACGATTGCCCATCATCAAATAGCCCTGATGATACAGAGCAATATCTGCAGCAAAAGCCGAACCTGGCGTAGTTTCGTCATCAGCAGTATATGCAAGATCCGAATAAATATATCGAAGCGCAACGGCTGCAGAGAACGTTTCACTGAGCATACGAGAGTATGCCACGTCGACAGCCATCTCATAAGGTTTGATTGTTCCGCCCTCGGAATCTGCAATAACTTCGCCAAGAGAGAAATAACGGAGCGAAGCCGATAGAGCGTCATACTCGCCTATTCGATAATATCCTGTAAGGTTTGCAAGGTCTATATCGTTGACCAGCTGACGCAACCATGGAGTATAGTTAAGAGATACCCCTGCACGGCTAATGCAAAACGGATACTTTGCAGGATTCCAATACTGAGAGTTCACATCCGGATCGGTTGCAGCACCTATATCACCCATACCACCTCCTCGAGCGTCAGGGGCAATTGCCAATGACGTCACACCATAGTATACCGGATTGAATTGGTTCTTCACATCTTGCGCCTTAATTGATATTGTTGCAGCAAGAAGGAACATTGCGCATATTAATTTGAGTTTCATCTTATTCTTATTATTTGACATACACTTATCAATAACTCAAAATATTAGTTTTTATTGTATCGTGTAGCGTTTTATTCCGCTTTTCCCTCACCAAGAACGACAAATTTCAACGCCTTAGAAGAAGATGCGCCACTGTCGTCGGTCAATATGGCTCGACATATATATATACCTGGTAGAATTCGCATACCACTTGAAGACAAATCCCAAGTAAACGTATAGAAGTTTGTTTTGCTGTCGCCAGACTGATTGTCTAAATGAGCGACCTCACGACCGGCCATGTCATAAACCACCAACCTCAGGTCCATTTGAGAATAAGGACGGTCCGTAACAACAGTGAATATTGCAGACGACCGCACTGGTCCTTGGCAAGCAAGCTCAAACATCGAAGGGGCAAGACCTTTTACAACTTCAAATTCAATCGTGCGCGACGACGGATTGTTCATCACGTCCCAGGCTCTCAGAAGCAGAGTGTGCTTGCCCTCTGGCAAAACAGGCATTCTGAAAACGACATTTCCACGAGTATAGTCGCCCGGATACTGCGCGAAGTAACTATTCAAAGAATACGACATCGACTCATCATTATCAATGATTGCCATAATGTCATGTCCCACTCCGCTCCCTGTAGTGTTTATTCCGTCCGCATCAAAGATTTCAGCAACAAGGACAGGCGTATCGTTGGTACGATTTCCGCTCTCAAACGAATCGTAATTTAAATAGAGAGAGATTTCAGGTCCCAAAGAATCCGTATTTATATCAGGAGTTGTTCCACCAACAATGAAATCGTCATAATTACCATTCGCCTCAATAGTCTGATCAGAGTTGACTGCATACAACTTAAGCAATCCACTTTCATCACTATAATTTATGTCAAGCGGAACTGGGAACGAGAACTCAAAATACCCGTTACGCACCGAATCCGAACCTGCATAGATTGTTTTGAGGCGCTCATAATATGACATCGGCTCCTCTATATCCTGACCCGCACCGTTCTTACAAACCACCTTCTCTATATTGTCAAAAACGGTAGGCGAGACAACACCATTGAAATCTGTAGCGATGTTACCTTCCTCGTCAATAATGTGTCCTTTAACCTTAACGACATTACCTGCACTAATGGACATGCCTGCATCACCTTCTGCCGATTTACCATTAAACTCATCAACCTTTGCCGTAAAGGTCGGAGTAGCCAATGTTATAGCAGGATCACCAAGCAGTACAAAATGGCACTTGTTTATGCTGTCGCGAGCAGATATAGAACCAGCTTGAGCAATATCATTTTTCGCCAAGCTCAAGGCCTCGCCTAAAGTGATACGCTTTCCGTTGCTTTTACGTCCTAAGACATGCTTCATGAAATTCTTGTTAATCTTACGATTCTGTGAAGAATACACGGTACGTGAAGTTGTTATCAAACCCATTGCTGCACCTTTAGGATTAAGAAGTGCCGTTTCACCGATATTCTCCTCGCTCATATCAAACGGACTAATATCGCAGGCTGCAGTTATCCATAAAGGTAGTCGCGGCGAGTTCCATCGCTCAAAATCAGTGCGCCGAATTGTTTTCTCATGCGAAAGGCTATAGGCTGCGCCGTGTCCTGTATAGTTCATGATAAGCGCTCCGTCCTCCATCTGCTTATTAATGTCGGAATAAGCACCTGGGAAATTTGCGCCCGTCGAGGTTTTTTCTATTGTGTACGCATCCCAATAAATTCGTCTATACCGATATTCTGGGAAAAGCGTTTCCGTTGACTGAAGCACATCCTCAGCGTCATCCATGTGCTGATTCTTATCTCCGTCATCGCCAAGAATGCAGATCGTGTTCTTCCATGCTCCAGCTTCCTCGTTGTTGATATATCTTATCAGCTTGTCAACAACGGTCTTGGCATCCGCTGCATTCGTCACAGGGATGCGCCCCACTCCTATATCTGTCTTTTCTTTCAACGGGCGTACACCTTCGCCATCATCCAATAAGGTGAAATACTCTTCCAAGACATAACTGTCTGTATGACTAACAGAGTTGTTCGATTCGTAACACAACAAGTAGTCTTCAGGCGAGCGACCTTTCATCTTTGAAGTGACAACTCTGTTGTCCCAAATACAATCACCAAAAAGCAGTATATTCTTAGGGGCATCCTCCTCATTCTCAGACCTATCATAGAGCATTTTCATGAAACGGCGATAAGCTGTAGCATCAGGAGTACCTGAAGAAAATTCGTTATATATTTTATCGGCACTTACGACCAAGCACCTCATGCCATCCCTGGCAGCATGGGCATCGGCCAAACGCTGAGCCTGCATCGCCAGTTTTCCGCTTGCGGGAACTATTATCACCAAATCGGTTGGAGATGTTGAGTGCAAATCCTGGTTGCTGATTTGCCCCATCACCTCTGGAGCCGGATATGAAGAATTTACATCCACTGCAACATACCTGTGCTGGTTTATCCTCTCCGTTGACGGTTTTGCTCCCACTTTATACAATCCGCCAGATAAATTACCTTTCAATTCACAAGTTGTTTCAGGCGAAGTAACACGCCACACTCGAGTAGATTCTGACGCACCGTCTATGACATAAACGTTAGCGGTATTATTCAAAGGAGTAAACGGCAATGCGCTGAGTCCTGACAGATTGAGTTTCCTCTCATAAGAAGCACGAATATAGTCAAGGTGGCCAGACACGCCCTGGGTCCTTGTATGGGTCAATGTCACAGGCAAACTACTGCCAGTTACGCCCTGCATCTTGTATGTACGAGTGTTCACTCGTGCATATATGTAGTCGGTCAATGCCGCGAACGTCATTGTACCTAAGTCTTTGGAAGCGGCAGACACATTCAACGATGAAGCAGCAGGCCCTGCAGCAGCAAATTGAACCGTCAAATTCACATCACCTGTTGCCAAACCTGGCAAATCAAGGCTATACGTCTTTTTGTTGCCGTTAGCATAGTCATATCCTTCAAAGAACATACGTCCCGAGTTGATGAAACTAAACTCGTCAGTTTCAATCACCTTATGTTCAGCAAAAGTGACCATCTCCGACGCTACGGCCGGAGTTTCGTCCTGCTGCACAAACTCGGCAGGTTCGCCTTCAGGCGAGTCCGTTACAAAATAATAGACGTGAGTAGAATATGGATTATTGAAATGATTGAAGTCCAACGAAATAGCACTCTTTCGAGTCCACTTGACTGTCCCGCAAGAATAGAAGAGTAAACCGCCGTTCGGTTTACGCCACAACGGGATTTCCTGCATATCATCAGGGATCAGCTCGATATTACCCTCACGCAACACTGGCACATTATATCCATAAAGGCGGACCTTGTCAGGATTGGAAAATCCCATTGATGAAAGTGCCGATTTTGTGAGTTCGTACACACCTTCCGACTGCACTCGCACCTTCACCCACTTGCCTGTTGCCAACAAAGAGTGTTCTGCATAGCGACCAGACGTCTCAGCAGCACGAGTGCGCGCTTCCACATTCGGCAAAGTCTTTACGACAGGCTTAAAAGAAAGGAGCTTGACTATCTTCCCGTCTTTTTTTGCCAACGGACAAACGGACACATCAAGACATCCTTTGCCACGGCTGCCCCCCATGAAGATTTCCACTTCGAATTTATCCGAAATATCATCAGCGCTCACGCCATACCTCTGCAGTTCGGCCTGAGTGGCAGGCTCCGTTTCGACGTACTCCATAGCAAAATCATAAGTATTAAACTTATAATCCATGCCAACATCAAAAGACTCCGCATAATATGGCAGCACCGTATCATTAGGCATCCAATCAATATTGACAAACTGAGCATTTGCCGCCTGAGGAAGAAGGAGTACCCCAAACAGCAACATTGATTTCAATTTATCACATATAGTCATAATCCAAAGTTATTTTATTTCACCTTCAGTTCCAGCAACTTCCTATCTTCAACAAAACCTTCAAGCAATTGGTTCTCATGCACAGCGCCCACACCAACCGGAGTACCCGTAAAAATCAAGTCACCCGTTTTCAGTGTAAAGAACTGGCTCACATACGATATTATCCTATCTACCGAGAAAATCATATCACCAGTCCAGCCTTTCTGCACCGTCTGTCCGTCAATATCCAGGCGAAAATTCAAATTCTGAATCTCAGGCAGTTCCGCTTTATTAACAAACGTTCCGATAGCCGCCGACCCATCAAATCCCTTGCAAATATCCCAAGGCAGACCTTCGCTACGCAGCTTGCCCTGCAAATCACGAGCAGTAAAGTCTATGCCAACAGTCAGTTCGTCATAATATCTATGAGCAAAACGCTCCGCAATATTCTTGCCGAGCTTGTTAATTCGAACCACAATCTCCGTTTCGTAGTCGAACCTCTCAGCAAAATCAGGCACGAAAAACGGCTTTCCTTCGCGAGTCAGAGCCGACTCCGGCTTTGAGAATATCACCGGTTCTGTAGGTAAAAACGAATTGTTAAGTTCTTTATTGTGTGCGGCATAGTTCATGCCTACTGCCAATATCTTCATATACTTCTACTTATAAACATTCATATCACCGCCTCCAAACTTCAAACTCAGTCTGAGTATGTACAAACTCAGTCTAAGTTCATACATATTCAGACTGTGTTTTTATAAACTTAGTCTAAGTTTAAAACTCACACCATAGTTTCGACAGGCAAAACCGGCATTCAAAGCCGATCCTCACCTCCTAATAGATACCAATCCAGCGAAGGACGTCGTTCAGATTAGCAAAGATAAGCAATCCGAAAAGTATTATCATTCCTACCACCTGCGCTCTTTCAAGGAATTTGTCGCTCGGTTTGCGTCCTGTAATTATCTCATAGACAGCAAACACAGCATGGCCACCGTCGAGAGCAGGAATAGGCAACACGTTCATAAATCCGAGGATTATTGACAACAGTGCCGTCATATTCCAGAAAATGCGCCAGTCCCATTCAGCAGGGAAAATGCTGGCGATAGCGCCAAAACCTCCCACCTGCTTAGCACCTTCCCTTGTGAAGATATATTTCAGGTCACTCACATAACCCGACAAAATATCGCAGCCATAAGTTATACCAGCAGGGATTGATTCAAAGAAACCGTACTCCTTTGTCGAAATCTTATACTCAGGCAACGCCGCAACAAAGCCAAACTTGAAGTCGGAAGTAAGCACAACTGCAGCAGTATCAGTTCCATTGACCACAACCTCTACAGTGCGAGCCTTCAAACTATCATCAGCAATGCTGTTCTCATTAAGATTCTGTGACAAATTTGCCACCTGCCAAACAAAATCATTGTAGTCGGCAACAGCAACCCCATTGACGGAAGTGATTGCATCACCACGCTTCAGTCCTATTTCCATTGCAGGCGAAGCTGGCATCACGCTATCCACCTTCATCGGAACAAGTTCGCTAACAAAACGAGGCTCCTCAAGCATCTTGAGCATATTCAAATTGCCAGGCAAGTCAACGACAACGCTTTCACCGCCACGGTTCACAGTGACAGATTTTGCAGTCGAGATATCACGAGCCAAAGCAGCGCTCCAAGCCTCAACGGAATCACCGTCGATCATCACAATCTGGTCACCATCCTGAAATCCAAGAGCCTTAGCCTCAGTATTGAACTTCAAACCATAAGTCATATCGGTAGGCTTAAGATACTGCTTGCCCCACACCAAAAGCACCATTGAATAGATGGCAAAAGCCACGATGAAGTTGACTATCACACCGCCAAGCATAATGAGCAAACGCTGCCATGCCGGTTTAGTGCGAAACTCCCACGGCTGCGGTTCTTGTGCCATCTGCTCCTTGTCCATCGACTCATCTATCATACCGGCAATCTTGACATAACCGCCAAGAGGCAACCATCCAATACCATACTCCGTCTGATCCTCCGATTTCTTCTTACGAGGATACTTAAACAGACTGAAGTTCCATGCGTCAAAAAACAAATAGAACTTCTCAACTCTTACCTTAAAAAGTTTCGAGAACAAGAAATGTCCTCCCTCGTGCAAAACAATAAGCAACGATAGCGAAAGCAACAATTGCACGATTTTAATTACTACTGTTTCCAATGTTTATCAATTATTATGATTGTTTATTCTTTCTATTCCTTAAATCAATGACATAGCACACCTGCCTAAATCAACGACTTAGCATACTCGCGCGTCTCCTTGTCGGTCTGCAGATAAGTGTCGAGCGAAGAATCTGAGCTAAAAGCAATGTAGTGCATCGCACTCTCAATCACCTCGCTGATTTTTTCATAAGAGATGCGATCCTCTATAAACGCACGGTTCACTATTTCATTGGCCGCATTAACGACACAAGGCATATTGCCACCCCTGCGCAACGACTCGAACGCCAGTCGTAAACAAGGAAAACGATATGTATCAGGTTTCTCAAAAGTAAGTTCACGCATCTGGAAGAAGTCGAGCCGATCGAACGACGCCTTCAAACGCTGAGGATAGCTGAACGCATACTGTATCGGCAGACGCATATCTGGAACTCCGAGCTGCGCCTTCACCGCACCGTCCTCAAACTGCACCATAGAATGAATGACCGACTGCGGATGCACCACCACTTCTATCTGCTCAGGCGACAAACCAAAAAGCCACTTCGCCTCAATCACCTCAAAACCTTTGTTCATCAATGTTGCAGAATCGATTGTAATCTTATCGCCCATATTCCACGTCGGATGAGCCAAAGCCTGCGCTTTTGTCACGGCCTTAAGCTCCTCCTTCGAATATTTACGGAAAGGACCGCCCGAAGCGGTAAGCAGAATCTTCTCAATCCTGTTGCCAGGTTCCAAGCACTGGAATATCGCCGAATGCTCCGAGTCGACTGGAATAATCGGGACCTTATACTCCGACGCAAGACTATTTATAAGTTCGCCAGCAACAACAAGAGTCTCCTTGTTTGCTAACGCTATCATCTTACCCGCTTTTATGGCGCTTATCGTCGGCCGCAATCCAGCAAACCCCACCATCGAAGCAAGCACGATGTCCACATTATCATCCTGAACGACCTCGCAAAGCGCATCCGCACCTGCATATACCTTTATCGGCAAATCAGCGAGAGCGTCACGCACCTCAGCGTAATGCTGATCATTAGCTATTACTACAGCCTCTGGCACATACTTGCGCGCTTGCTCAATTAATTTGCCAACGCTGTTATTTGCCGTTATCACGTACGCCTCGTACAAATCACTATGCTCGTCGATAACTTGAAGCGCCTGAGTTCCAATAGAACCAGTCGAACCTAATATCGCTATTCTCTTCTTTTCCATTTCCATTCCTATAAATAGAGAAAGGTTACAAATCTAACAATCCTTCCGGCAGATCAACAACTACAATCTTCTCCTCATTTCTAAACTCTGCAATGAATTCCTCATGGGCAGGCACAAGAACTTCGCCGCCATCGGCACGCTCCACCACAAAGAGCCAGTTGTCTGTATTGTCGTCAATCGCAACTATCTCGCCTATCTCCTCATCATCAGTGTCAATCATTCTGAAACCTATGAAGTAGTTAAGCGACACGTCACCGTCTTCATCCTCTGTCGCATACTTCTTTTCGAAATACACGTCCACTCCGCGAAGTCGCAACGCTGCCTCCGACGAGTCAATGTCCTCAAATTTCACCAGCGCCGAGGAGTCAGAGCGAAACCTATATTCCTCAATAAAGAAAGGCACGAGTATGTCGTCCATGTCGCAAATCAAGTACTCCGCATCAATCCTGTCGAAGATGTCATCAACGAAGTTGAACACCACCTCTCCTTTCAACCCATGAGTCTTCGTTATCTGACCAATCTTATAAACGTCTTCCCTGCGTATCATAGGCTTTTAATCCACTCTCTTAATTTTT
>Ga0233374_1000100_pt1 | contig 20846 bp, 17 predicted proteins | sample ElkDunMinimDraft_FD_180688 | JGI IMG/M metagenome (GOLD analysis project Ga0233374, IMG submission 180688) | Fecal eukaryotic communites from dung pellets of Tule Elk in California, USA - Elk Dung E1 | ecosystem: Host-associated > Mammals > Digestive system > Large intestine > Fecal | place...
CGTCCTCATGTGCAGGGCCCGTTCCACAATGGTTCGGGCCCTGCATTTTTTGTATAACCTTATAACCTATCAGCCTTTTTAATTCCTGCAGGGCTCTTCACTTTTTCCTGAAACGGTTTGGAAAAAGGATGATTCGGTAGTAACTTTGTGGTACTTTAAAATAAGTGTATGCAGATAAAGACTTTTGCTCCTAAATATGTGAAGGGGAAAGTGATTTTACCATCTTCAAAAAGCATCAGTAACCGTGTGCTTGTCATCAATGCTCTTTCGGGCAACAGAGGTATGTTGCCTGAGAATGTGTCGGATTGTGATGATACGAGGGTGATGATTAAGTGGTTGGGAGGAAACGACGAGACTGTTGATGTTGGTGCTGCTGGTACGGCAATGAGGTTTTCGACAGCATTGCTTGCTGTGAGCGAAGGCTGTCGTGTCATAACTGGTTCTGAACGTATGAAGCAGAGGCCTATTGGCTTGTTGGTCGATGCCTTGAGAGTACTGGGTGCTGAGATTGAGTATGTGGAAAATGTAGGTTTTCCTCCGCTTAGGATAAAGGGTAGCCCTATGTTGGAAGGTGGATGCGTGGTGCTTTCGGGTGGTGTGAGTTCGCAGTATATCTCTGCATTATTGATGATCGCTCCTGTGATGAAAGATGGTCTTACTTTAGAACTTGAGGGCGAAATAGTTTCGCGACCATATATAGATTTGACTATTAGTCTCATGAGGAAATTCGGTGCCGACGTTCGTTGGATTTGTGAGAATGTGGTGAGAGTCGAACCTAAAGGCTATGTTGCAGGCAATTTTTTTGTGGAGAGTGATTGGAGCGCTGCATCATATTGGTATGAGATGATGGCGTTGTGTGATGATGCTGAAATTGTACTTCCGGGGTTGTTAAGTAATAGTTGCCAAGGTGACAGGAAAGTAGCGGAGCTGTTTAAAGAACTTGGAGTGGCAACTGAATTTGTTGATGGTGAAGGTTTTGATTCTTGTGTAAGACTCTATAAGGCAGGGCAGGTGTGTGAACGTCTGAATTACGATTTTGTTGACCAGCCGGATTTGGCACAGACTTTTGTGGTGTGTTGCTGTATGATGAATATACCTTTCAGATTTACGGGTTTGCAGAGCCTGAAGATTAAGGAGACAGATCGTATTGCAGCATTGCGGACGGAAATGGCGAAATTAGGTTATGTTGTGGGAGAGGAGGACGGTAGTGTGTTGTTTTGGAATGGAGAACGTTGTAATGGTGATCCAGCCCCTGTAATAGATACTTATGATGACCACAGGATGGCAATGGCTTTTGCTCCGTGTGCGTTGAGGTTGGGTCAGATAAGGATAAACAACCCTGAGGTGGTTTCGAAGTCTTATCCGAAGTTTTGGGATGACTTGCGCATGGTCGGTTTTGTTATTGATGAAGTTGAAATATAGTGAATTATGATATACCTGATAGTTGCTTTAATTGTTTTGACTTTTGTGGCAATGCTTGCTGGTTGGTTGCATAACAGAAATCTGCAGAAACAGCTTGAGAGGGGGGAGATAACAGAACTTCCTTCTATTAAGGATGTTGAGGATATGGAGTGTTGTGGCCAGCATGAGACGTGTGAGAAAGATAGTCTGCTGGCAGCTGTGAGTAAGAATATTGAATACTATAATGATGAGGAATTAGACCGATTCAGGGGGCGTAGTAGCGATGGGTATTCGGAAAATGAGACAGAGGAGTTTAGGGAGGTGCTTTATACGATGAAAGAAACGGAGGTGGCTGGTTGGGTAAGGAGTCTTCAATTGCGTGCAGTGGAACTTCCTGACGGAGTGAAGGATGAGGTGTTCCTCATAGTGGGTGAGCGTAGAATGGGGTGATGAAGGTTTTTTATGCAATATAACCCTTTGATATTCGTTATTATATAGTAGTACATGAAGAATCTTCTTTATATTATACTTGTTGTCTTCTGCGGTGCGGTGGTCTTTTCGTGTTCGACAAAAAAGAATACGGGTTTGACGCGGCGTGTGCAGGCGATCAAGGCCAAGTATAACACTTATTATAACGGACACTTAGCCTTTATTGAAGGTATTGATGCTCAGGAAGAGGCTAATAAGGATAACTATTCGGAGGTTATCCCGCTATTTATGACGGGCAATAAGAATACTGTCTCGGTGGGAAAGTCTAATTTTGATCGTGCTATAGAAAAGTGTCAGAAGACTATCAAGCAGCATAGTATTACTAAGCGCCCAGAATGGAAGAGTAGCAAACCTAAGACTCAGAAGGATAAGATTTGGCTTAGCCAGAAAGAATATAATCCGTTTTTACATAATGCGTGGTTCCTGATGGCCGATGCCCAGTTTCACAAAGGCGAATATCTTGAGGCTGCAACGACCTATGCATATATTCAGCAGTTGTTCTTTTCAAAACCAGACATAGTGGCAAAGGCAAGAATGCTGGAGGCCAAGTGCTATGCAGAAATGGAGTGGTTCTATGATGCGGAGGATGTGATCAATAGGGCTATGCGCGACAGTTTCCCTGCTAAGTATGAATATTTGAAGGCTTCAGCGCTTGCTGCATCGCAGATTCGTCAAGGGTTGTATGAAGATGCTATCCCAAATCTGCAGAAGGCTATAAAGAAAGAAAAGGGACTGCAGAAGTCGAGAATGTATTTCTTGTTAGGTCAGTTGTTTCATAAGGTGGGAAAGAATGATTTGGCTTATAAGGCTTTTAGGAAAACAATTTCGAGAAATCCTCCTTACGAACTGGAATTTAATGCCAGAATTCAGCAGACAGAGGTGATGTCGAAGGGTAACACTAAGCAGATGATTAAGAAACTGCAGTCTATGGCTAAGAATCCTAAGAATAAGGATTATTTGGATCAGGTGTACTATGCTATAGGTAACATTTACTTGGCTAAGGGTGATACGATGAGGGCAATATGGGCTTACAAGGACGGAGTGGAGAAGAGTACGCGGAATGGTGTGGAGAAGGGTGTGGTGATGCTGAAGTTGGGGCAGTTGTATTATGAGACAGAGGAGTTTGTGAAGGCGCAGGAGTGTTATGCTGGGGTAATAGGACTGATAGATAAGGATAGGGATGACTATGAAGATATAGATGAGCGTTCGAAAATGCTTGACGAGCTGTTGCCTTTTGCTCAGGCTGTTGAACTGCAGGACAGTTTGCAGGAACTTGCAAGGATGGACTCGGTGGAGCGCATGAAGGTGATAGAGAAGATAATAGAGGAGGTGAAGAAGAAAGAGAAAGAAGCAAGGAGGGCGGAGAATGCTACGGGTGTGGGTGGCTCAAATACGGGCAGGCAGAATGTGGCAAACAATGCTAATAGGGGCGGTATGGCTGGTAGGACTCCTGGAAGGCAGTCGGCGGTGTGGTATTTCTATAACCCTACAGCTGTGGCTGCTGGTAAGGAAGAATTTAAGAAGAAATGGGGGGCAAGAGAATTGGCTGATGATTGGCGACGCAACAATAAGACTGTGTTAGGAGGATTTGAGGAAGATTCTGTGGCGCAAAATGATTCTGTGGCATCCGACAGCATGGGAGTAAATACTGAGGATTTGTCAAATAGTGGTGAAGAGAAAAATAAGGAGGAGGAATACGCTAATGATCCACATAGACCCGAATATTATTTGAAGGATATACCTTTCACCGACGAACAGTTGGCTGCATCGAATGCTGCATTGGTGGACGGACTTTTCAATTCAGGCGTCATATATAAGGATAGAATGGAGAATTTCCCTTTGGCGGAAAAGACTTTGTTGCGTGTTTGTAACGATTTTCCAGAGTATGAGGGTATGGATGAGACTTACTTCAATCTTTTTCAGTTGTACCTGCGACTGGGTAGATTGGAGGAGGCGCTTGCCTTTAAGAATAAACTGATATCAGAGTATCCTGATAATGAGCATGGGCAACAGATTGCAGACCCTAACTATGAGTTTAAGGCCAGATATGGCAGGCAGGTAGAAGATTCGCTTTACCAGATAGCATACGAAGCTTTCAAGGAAAATAACTTTAACAAGGTTGTTTCGACCAATGATTATTTGGCGAAAGAGTATCCTGATGGCGATAACAGGGCGAGACTTATGTTCCTTACTGCGCTCAGCCGTCTGGAACTGGGAGAACGTGAACAGTTTATGAGTTCGCTAAAAGAAATTGTTGAGAAGTATCCTAAGAGCACGGTGAGTGAACTTGCGGGTCTGTATGTTAAGGGACTTCAGGAGGGACGTATTCTTGCTAGCGGAAAGATGGAGATGGGGTCAATATGGTCAAGAGCGAAGGGCGCTGGTATGATGGCAGATTCGCTGATGATTGACACTGCCTTCACTGTAGATCCGTTGACAAACTTTGTTTTCGTTGTTGCTTATGAGCATGACAGCATAAATGAAAACCAGTTATTGTATGAGATGGCGTACTATAACTTTACGAAATTCACAGTTCGCAATTTTGACTTGAACTTTGAACAGGGGGATGGTGTTGACATGATGCAGGTGAGAACATTCCTGAATTTTGAAGAGGCGTACATCTATATGCACAGATTGATGAGCGATAAGGACATGATGGCTAAACTTGAGGGACTTAAGATGTTTGTCATATCAGAGAGCAACCTGAAATTGCTGCAGAACGGAAAAAGTTTTATGGATTATTTCGAGTTCTTTGATGCTAACTTCAATGCGATGTTGCCAAATGACCTCATCAATAGTACGCTTGACGAGCCAGAGGAATTGCCTGTAAGGACGGAAGAGGAAGAATACGAAGAGGAGGAATATGAGGAAGAGGAGAACTGGATTTTCTAATCATTCAGAGAATACAAGACTGCAATATATATGAATAGTAACGGTACACTTTTGTGGTTGGATGATGAAATTGATTTGCTGAAGCCTTATATTATCTTTCTTGAAAAGAAGGGTTATGAAGTTGTGACAGCCAATAACGGGCAAGATGCTATAGACCTGTGCCGTGAAAAGGACTTCGACCTTATATTTCTGGATGAGAACATGCCTGGATTGAGCGGACTTGAGACTCTGTCCGTCATTAAGGAGATTAATAATAATATCCCTGTAGTGATGGTGACCAAGAGTGAAGAGGAGAATATTATGGATTTGGCCATAGGTTCGAAAATAGCAGACTACCTCATTAAACCTGTGAACCCAAACCAGATTTATCTTACCATCAAGAAACATCTGCACAAGCGTGCTATAGAAAGCGAAGTGACAAATACCGGTTATCAGCAAAACTTCATGAAGATTGGTATGCAGATCAACGACTCTTACAGCCTGGAAGAGTGGGTGGAGGTTTACAAGCGCCTTGTGTTTTGGGAACTTGAACTTGCTGAGACCAACAGCCCGATGACCGATATGCTGAGGATGCAGAAGGCTGAAGCGAACCAGGAATTTGCCAAGTTTGTTAGGAAGAATTATATGGACTGGGTGGCAAATAGCGAAACACGTCCGCTGATGAGTCCTGATGTCTTTAAGAAGAAGGTGTTTCCTCTGCTCAGTGCCGGCGAAAAAGTGTTTGTCATTGTTTTCGATAATTTCCGCTATGACCAGTGGAGAGTGATAAGCCAGGAATTGTCAGAGGACTTCTCTTTTGATGAAGAACTGTACATGAGCATATTGCCTACGGCCACTCAATACGCACGTAATTCCATATTTGCAGGTTTGATGCCTGACCAGATAGCCAAGATGTTTCCTGATTTATGGGTGGATGAGGACGAGGAGGAAGGCAAGAACCTCAATGAATCTCCGCTTATAAAGACTTTGTTGGAGCGCTATCGCAGAAAAGAAATATTCTCATACAATAAACTAAACAGTTCCGCCGATTCGGAAAAGCTTGTGTCTCAGTTCAAAGGATTGATGTCCAAGGACCTGAACGTGATAGTTGTGAACTTCATAGATATGCTCTCCCATGCGAGAACGGAATCGAAGATGGTGCGCGAACTTGCTTCGGATGAGAATGCTTACCGAAGCATTACATTGTCTTGGTTTAAGCATTCGCCTATATACGATCTTTTCAAGGCCATTGCAGAGACCGATGCAAAGGTGATCATTACGACTGACCATGGTTCGATACGCGTAAACACGCCGTCGAAGGTGGTGGGTGACAAAAATACCAACACAAACTTGCGTTATAAGTTAGGCAAGAACCTCAGTTACAACGCTAAGGATGTATTTGAAATTAAGAATCCGGCTAAGGCTTTTCTGCCGTCGCCTAACCTGAGCACTTCATATATCTTTGCGCAGAATGACACTTTCTTCGCTTACCCGAATAACTATAACTACTACGTAGGATATTACAAGAACACGTTTCAGCATGGCGGAATTTCGATGGAAGAGATGCTTATCCCATTGATAACACTGCATAGTAAGCGTGCAAGGAAGTGAATGCAGACAGTAGCGATGTTTGTCAATGCAAGGTAGGAAATATAACAAAAGAATCGAATATATATGATAATAACAATTAGTTCAGTAGAACAGATAACGGAAGCCGCCCATGAGTTTGTTGATGCGATGGGCGACAACACAATCTTTGCTTTTTATGGCAAGATGGGAGTGGGCAAGACAACTTTCATTAAGGCTGTGTGTGAAGAGTTGGGCGTGACGGATGTCATAAACTCTCCAACCTTCGCCATCGTCAATGAATATCTTGATGGACACGACTGTCCGATTTATCATTTCGATTTCTATCGCATAAAGAAAGAGGATGAGGTGCTCGACATTGGTTTCGAAGACTATGTAAATAGCGGAAACGTCTGCTTCATGGAGTGGCCGGAACTAATCGGCAACTACCTGCCCGACGAAACAGTTAAGGTATACATCGAGGAGCGCGAGGACGGTTCGCGTATCATTATGATGGATGCCGAGGAGGAAGAAGAAACCGATGTCGTTTCCGAAATTGTTTCCGATGTGGTGCCCGACATCACTCCTGACATCATCTGATTAAGGTCGTAAAGGGCGTAGCCCTTCTTTAATAGAAAACTACCGCAGCGTGCATATTGCATGTTGCGGTAGTTTTGTTTTATGAGGGTTGTGATTGAATTGACAGTATTAGAATTTATATCCGAAAACAACACCAAACGCCTGATTGTATTGTTTGTAGTCAGAGTCTAATTTTGTCAAACCACGGCTGTATTCAACACCAACCATATATTGGCTGAATTCAACAGAAACCCCTGCTATTGCGCCTGCGTCAAATCTGTTATATCCTCCATCACTATCAAATACGTTGGTTTCTCCGCCGCCATACCATTCGATGTCGCTACCAAATATACCATAAGAAAGATACGGACCAGCCTTGACAGCAAGCTTAATGTTGTCTGTGATATTGAATTTATATGCTGCAAGGATTGGGAGTTGTAGATATGACATGCTAATGTCTCCAACGATACCGTCTACTTTGAAACCTTTAGTTGCAAATTCAATGCCAGGTGTGATAAGGAACTTCTCTGTAATGTTCCAATCGTAAGAAAGTCCTACTTTGTAAGAGAATACTGATTCCACATTGTTTACATCACTACCAACAAGAGTAGAAAGCCCTGCTCCTGCCTTAATTGTAAATTTAGAATCATCTTGTGCGCTCATTGTTAAAGTAGTCAGCGCAAGGACTACCATTGTAAAAATTTTTTTCATAATAAAATTGTTTAATATACACAAGCTCCTTTTGTGTATTAATTGTTAGTATTAAGGTAAGGAGCACCAATATATAATAGATTTATACACCGAATTATTTAAGCCACATAAGGTTCGTGGTTGTTGGCTTCTGTCCATTACCAAATGCTACTCCTACAGCTTTTGCTGTGGCAATGCGATCTTTCTCAAGCTGAATTTGGTCGCGATATTTTTCTCGCATCTCAAAATCTATGTCACAACGAACTTGGTGCTTTATTTCTTTCATCAACTTGCTTGCTTCACCATAACATGCGGCATCTGGGTCAATTTGGGCTAACATATTGCATACATCGTATGCTGATTCTTGGCTTTGTCCTGCAGCCCAAAGAGCTTTAGCATTATTAAAAAGATATAGGTTCAAGCGGTCAAGATGTTTTTTGTAGAGTTGCAAACCATAGCTGGAAGCTTCGTCGCCACCTTTAGAACAGACAGGTATGGAGAGTACTAAGGTTAGAGCTTCTTCGTAGTTTTGAAGCGAAGCAAGCCGTTTTGCTTCTTTGATGATGTTAGGATATTGAGTGTCATAATAGTTCATCATCTTGTTTTTGCCCTGTGTGATAAATTCCTTTATTTCCTTGTTACTTGCATTAATGCGACGGAATGCATTAATGTAACTTTTCACTTCTCCAGTTCCCACTCCATTCAGTGTGATATATGCTGTGCCGAACTTTTTTTGAGTGTAAGTATCAGCCATATATAGAGTGAGTCCAAGATTGTATACTGTTTGTATAGGTGGTCCTGGTAAATTGCTTTTGTCAAGTATGTCGCAATGAGCTGTCAGCATAAATGGTGTTGTCTGTGATTCGGTGGTTAGTCCATTTTCTGTGGCTATGCGGTTTAATGACTGGTATAAAATGTTGTTAGCGGCTGAAGGGACGTCTGTAAAGTTTTCATCCAATTGGATTGAGATTGGTAATATGCACTCTTGTCCGTATGCGCTTATTGTTATAGCTAAATGTGCTACAAGCAGTATGTTTTTAATTTTCATATAATATTCCTCCTTATTTTTCTCCTAAAATAATCAAGCAGCGTCCTAACCCACGGTTTACTGTCTTTACAGGGATGTTATATGGTGTGGATTTGAGGAAGCGCGCTAACTCTCGTGCGAAACCGTATGTGTCTTGCGCCATGCCGTTTGACTTGTAGAGTGGAATTCTCACTTGTTCATATAGAACCATTGTTTCTGTAGCGTCTGATTTGCTGAAGCGGTGGTTAACGCAGTTTTCCGCCAACCAATTATCGATTATTTCGTTGAGTTCATATCCGTCAAACTCAGTTTCGAAATCTACCATACTGTTGTCAAATACTCTAAGGTCTAATGTTACTTCGCGCCCGTTTGTGAGAAGGTCGTCAAAATGTTTCTGCAATCTATCAACGAAGATATCCATGTGGTCTTGCACTGCTTCTTCTAAGAGTACTGGCAATTCTGCAGAGAATGAACCTTTGCCTGTTCCTTCAGCTCCAGCAACCTGTTTGTTTGAATAGGCATCAAGAGCGCGAAGGTTATATGTCACGCTGCTTTTTGGTCCCATAGTGTTTACAGTCCAGTCAATCTCCAGGATAATGTCTGCTTTAGCTGTTCGGCGAAGACGGTCGAGAGGGCTTTCTGTGATTGCAGATCCGCTGGCTTTGCTGGTGATAAGACGGTCTTCTGCGGAAAGGTTGGATATGCTTTTAACACTTTGTTGCAAGTCTTTCAATGGGAATCCTCTATCTGCCATTAAGGTATTGATTTTAGATATAACAGCATTGAGTTGCTTGTCTGACGTTAAGGCTGCTTTATAATCGGGAATTTGCTCTTCTGTTCCTTGATTGTCATAGGTTTGCTCGAATCTGTGTTCTTTACACCAGGCATCGCTTGGTACAACCATGAGAGTTGGTTTCTTTGCTTGTCCTGCTACTGATAGATAGCAGAGTGAAAGAATTGCTATTGATAATAATTGTTTTACTTTCATATTACTTCAAGTCTTTTTGGTCAATAATGTTATCTTCTTTCAGACGGGATTTAAGTTGTGCGCGTAACACGCGGATTGTGAGTTCGTAGGAGTAACCTATTTTGTCTTTGGACTTGCCTCCAGAACGTTTTTTTGTATCGCGAAGGGATACATACTTCTTATAATCGCCGTTGTCAGTGAAGAATATGTTGAAGTAGTCTTCATATCTTTCTGCTGCGTTGACTTCTGTTATGAGCGGACGCATATTGCAACCTTCGACACCATCGCGGATGCCATCAAAGATAACAGCCCAAACGGCATTTTTCATGGCTTGTTCTTTTGCATCGGAACGATTGCGTCCATATCCGAGTACGCGTAGTGTTTGAGAACCGTCCAGTTCAACACCCAGACATTTAATTGATGAGCGAGAGGTAACGGTGCTTGTTTGGGAATTTGCATTCACTAATGATAGTACTGCAATTAATAAAAGCAATAGTTTTTTCATATAGGGTGGGTTTGTGATTATTAGAATTCGTAGCCGACTTTTACTCCAAAGTAACTGTAGGCCATGTCTTTCTTGTTATAATTCCTGAAGCTTGTTATGGTATAGCTTATTCCTATTTGGAAGTTGTTGCGTAGTCCTCCGAAACTATATCCAATGGTTGGACTTGCAAAAAAACCGTCGTTGGTAATCCCTCCGATGTTAAGCGACCAAAAAGGTACTCCGTCGCGATCATAGGCGGAGATGAAGTTTCCTCTGGCGTTGGCAAAGATCGGGATGCCAAATTTGTTGTCACTGTACCTGACGTCGGCATTGTTTATATAGTAGCGTACTCCTGTTCCAATACCAAGTCTGATAAACTCGTTTATGCGGTAACCTCCTGCCCATCCAAGGTTGACGTACTGCATATTTGTGTGGTGAACCATTACGCTGCTACCGCCCTCCAAATCAAATGCGCACCAGAATCCAGTGTCTTCACTAAGATAGTTCCTGTAGTTTGTCTGCTTTGGAGTGTTGGGGAGTTTGATATTGCGGTATTGAGCGTCTATGCCAAGTACTACATATAACATTAGTGTGAATAATAAAAGTCTTTTCATAGTCATTCGTTATTTTTAAGTTAGAAACCTGCTGAAAGTGACTTTGTTATACCTGCTTTTTCCAATTCCTTGCGTAAAGCGCTTTTGTTTACCTGTATAATAACTCCTTGCTTGTAACCTTTCTTTGTTTTTACCCGGTCGTAAGATCCTGCAATAATTGAGGCGAAGTTTTGGCAAGGTCCGTCACACGCAAAAAAATCTTTGCAGAAAGACTCATTTTCTTCCTCTACGTTTGGTGATGCCATTGCTGGTTGGCGCGCTCCACTGGCGTTTCCTTCACACCCTCGGAAGACCACTCCGTGTACAGCTGCGCGCTTAAGGTCTTGGTCGCTGACTTTTTTGCCATATACATAAACTTTTACCAATATGGTCCCTTCCGTTCCAGATCCGGCACCTGTAATGTCGTACTTTGGCATTTCATCGCCTTTCGCCATCAAGTTAAGGGCGAATGCGAACATGATGAGTGTAAGGCTTAGAATCTTTTTCATAATCATAGTTTTAGAACTGTTTTATTTTGTTGTCATTTCACGAATCAACATTCCCTTTGAGAAATCTTTACCGCTGACTTTCTTAAATGTTGTAAATCCAAGAGTGGCTCCTGGGGCGCCTTCCTCGACAGACATAAAACGATTGTCCCATATAAGATTGTCTATCGGTTCTATTATGCCTACACGGTCGTATTTTTTACTTCCGTCTTCCAACTCTACCATTTCCAAAACTTCAAATTTGGTGTTAGATGAAACTCCTTCTTTTTTGCCGATGTATGCAGTAAGAGGTTCGATGCTTATGAGAGGCGACTTTGTGCGAAACTCTTCATAATTGCGTTGCAAGTCCACAACGTTTTCATCAATAGCGCGCTGACAAGCTTTGCGTACCATTACTACAGGCTCTTCCTCGTTAATGCCAAGGAACGAAGTTGTTCCTCCGCTACTTTCGACTTTGCCGACATATTTGAGTTTGTAGTTGCTGCGCGCGTTCTCAAAGTTTGTCCTTTTTGTGCTGTCTGCTTTTCCTGAATATTGCTCTTGGTAGAATATTGTTGTTTGTTCTTCGCTCCAGTCTAATTTATAAAGGAATGTGTTGATTTTCACCTTGAAACCTTTTATCGTTTCGACCATATCACCTATATCGTTAGTCAAATCGTCAATATTTGTACCTGTATAGGCTGCGAATAGCGTTCCTAAACCTTTAATGATAGCTGCTCCAGTTTGTGCACCTTGATTTTTGTCGATATAGCGGATGTCGTTAACAATTACGAATGTGTTTCCAATTAAGTCTTCTCCTGCATCTTGTAGCATGGCCATGCCTCGTGCAGAACGTAAGGCTAATTGCTTGTCAAATTCTGTGGCGTTGTAAAGTCCTCGTTCCTTTACAAGTTCCATATTACATTCTCCCGTATAGTAGTCCCTGTTGAACCACCGTCCTACGAGTCTGCTGGCTATTTGATTATTGTTAAGAAATTCGGTAATAAGGGGATTCTCTTTTGTGCTTCCTGCTCCTGACAATTTCTTATCCATGTTTAGCACTTTGACGCTAAGGTTATGGTCGTTAAATTTGTCAGGGACAGGTATTTGAAGGAATGCGTCTTTAATTTCATTGGCAAATTGCTGGTCTGTGTGATTTACTAATATGGAATAAATGGAGCTGCGTCTATACTCTGAAGTAGGTTCTTGAGCAAATGTTCCAACAGAGAATAATGCAAATGTTCCTATTGCTATATGTTTTATTTTCATAATGTTTTATCGTGTTTTACTGATTAATAATTCCATTCGTCTTCACTAAGGGTGGATTTTAAATCGTATGTTCTATTGCTTTTTGTTACTTCAAGTAGTATGTTCTTTTTTGCTGTTTGGTTTAGCGGTTTATTGCCATACTTTTTAATCTCTTTCACTACGACATCTTTGTAAAGTGTTGACACTGGAAGGTCGATTATCTCTTCATCTTCGGTATTTAATATATATCCAAAGCTGTCTATGTGTTTTTCGACTTTGATGGTGTCTGTAGTGATTTGAGACGTGTTAGGATTAATCAACTGTGCTCGGTTTACAGGAGTGTTGCTTACATTTAGATCTATAGGCGCTACATGTGCTACTCCGTCTTTGAAATTGCCCACGGCTTTGTATCCCTTAGATGATAAATTATTTGTTATGAGGTTCATGTGGTAATAAAGCGAATCGGCCTGTTTTACCCAGATGTGCTTGGCGTTGCGTGCGTCAGGCAATATTATGGATATGTATTCTGAAGGAATCATGCAAACGTTGTCTGCAGTGAGCAATCCCCATTTGCCATTTTCTTTGACGCCTATCATGTCGTATCTGTTTTTTGTGATGGATTCATATTTGAAAGGGACGATGGTGTCGCCTGATAGATTGATGCATCCGTATTCTCCATTCTTGCATACACTGAAGACTTTTTTGTCTTCTTCTGTTTCAGGGAAGTATATCTCTTCAAATCCAGAAAGCAGTGGCACGTTGTTGTTCTTTTCATCGAATACGTCCCATTTGCCTTCGTTGTTTTTTGCTGCCCACATTCCTGTTGCTTGGCTGTGGATTAGTGAGCTGTAACCTGTACGTATCGTATTGCCAGCTTTGTCAATGAAAGACCATGTGGTCCCGTTTATAGGTGCGATGTCACCAGTAAAATCTCCATGGCTCCAATAATTCATCCCGTTGAGCGGTGTTTCAAACTTTGCGGCCTGGAATCCGGCGTTAGTGCTTAGGTTATGATATCCACAAATGGTAGATTTCTTTTTCACATTGTAATATCTCACCATACCGTTCTTTGGCTCCATTACAAAATAGTACAATCCTGGTTTTAGCAGCTCGTTACCATTGCCGTCCATGATTCCTGCGTTGAGGATATTCATTCCGTTTCCGCTGAAACCTAAAAAAGAACAATCTGTGGCCAACGTGTCATCTGTGTGGTGATAGCTATACTCAAGTCTTTTGCCTTCGTAATAAGGATAGATGTTTTGTCCATTAAAGGTGAACTCATAAAGACCTTTGTATTTTGGGGTTATAAGGATATTCCCTAAAGAGTCTATGACCCCATATTTGGCATTTGCCAAATATGTCTTTTTGTCGTTGGTGGTTAGAGTGCCTCCAAGTGAAATAAGTGCTTTGCCGTGGCTGTTTAGTTTAGATATGTGCGAATATTTTGCAGGGATGACAACTATCCCTTGATGGTCTGCAATTCCTACCTTCTTACCTTCTTTTATTATGTAGAGCTGATTGCTCCATGTCGAAATTTGTGTGTATTTTATAGGAAGCAGAATATTTCCTGCAGAATCGATAATGCCCGATTTTCCGGATTTCGTCACAATGGCAGTGCCATTTGAAAAAGGTTTTGCACTTTCGTATTGGCATTTTATTACGATATTGCCGTTAAGATCGGCATATCCAACTTTGCCCTTTGGGTTTACTGTTATTTTTAAGTCTTGAGACAGTACGTTTGTCGCTAATAGAACTGCAGACAAACATAGAAGTTTAGATAACTTCATAGCGGATATTGTTGGCTTATAGTTCCAATTCAGCCGTTAAAAGTTGATTATATTTGCGACAAAACAAAAGACGTGGAACTGTCACCATTGCCCGTTCCACATCAGGAGGCCTTCGCATTGCCCGGAATTGTTGAACGAAGCAATGCGAAGTCCACGCCGATATGTTTTGCGCCCCCATTAAAGCATTACAGACATACTTCAAATAATATCATAGATGAGTATGTATAATGACTTGTAAAGGGGATGCGTATGAACACATCCCGAGAACATTCACCATTGCAATGCTCTGACAATTCCTGAAAGTTGCGAAGTTTCCTGATGTCAAGAACAAAGCGTCAAATGAACGCCTTATATTATGTCGTGACTCTTTTCCCCTTGCCCAACCGTCTACTTAAAGACTCGGCGTGGACTATATCTCGCCATAATGCGTTTACTTTGTGTGTGGCTATAGGCGAATATTCTTGAGAGTCGTTGCAAATATAGATAAATTAATTTAAGAAAGAGAATAATTATGAAAATAATGTACGTTTAGACACAATTTAAAATTGTGTCAATCAACAGAAACTACATCGCCATCGTGGTAAAAACTATGCATGGGGGTAGGGCGTATGTAGTGCGGTGATGCTGATTTTTCAGCGAGGTGGTGTTAAGTCTTTAGTGTGGTAGTTGGATTTTCTCAGTGGGGAGATGCCGTGGGGTGATGCGGATATTCCTGTGTGTAGTGGTGGAGGGGGTGGTGTGGATATAGAAAACTACCGCAACGTGCATATTGCATGTTGCGGTAGTTTTGTTTTATGATTGGGGAACTGTCTCTGTCTTTTATTCTATAAATTTTATTATTGCTGTCCGCTAAAAACTTTGCATATTTCTCCAAAAGATAAGCATAGACACTGGCAAAAAACTCTACATGATTGCCGTTTTTGTCCTATTTTTATTGAAAAATAATGCTATCAGATGCTAAAAGTTTGTCGTAACTTTGCCGTCGAAATGTGAGACAAACAAAAGACTAACTAATAGATAAACCTATGAAATATCGTGTTTTATTCCTCCTGCTGTTTGCAGGATGCCTCTCGACGAATGCCGCCGTGCGTGTGACAGGCATGAAAGTGTTGGGAAATTCGTTAAACCACACTGCAAACTTACTATCCCCGCGCTGAAAACTATAAATTAAACTTATATTTGTAAGAATAAAACTAATATTTATATAAATAAAATCAGTATTTGTACAAATATAAGTTTAATTTATAGTTTTTAGCGAGGTGGGGCGGAATATGTAGCGCGGTGATGCTGATTTTTCAGACGTGTAGAGGTGGTTTTACCGTGGGGTGATGCGGATATTCCTGTGTGTAGTGGTGGAGGGGTGTGGTGTGTATATAGAAAACTACCGCAGCGTGTAGGTTGCATGTTGCGGTAGTTTCTGTTTTATGAGAAGTTAAGATTGCATTCTTTTTTGGGCACCTTGCTTTATTCGAAATAGAAGGAGATGACGATCATCTTGGAGCGTCCTTTGTCGACCGACTTGGTGAAGATGAGTTTTGTTTCGTCGGTAAGGTCGCTGCGGTCTTTGTCGATGATGTCAAGGAGTCCGTAGCAGAATTTAATTTCAGGGATGAACTTGAAGAACGGCAGGTAGAAGTCGCAACCGAGACCCACTTCCAGATAGCAGTCAAACGACTTGAGCAAGAGATTTTTCTGCTTCTTCACGGTGAGGTCGAGCATGGGGTTTACACCGCACATCAAGTAGGGGCGGTAGTTGTTGAAACGTTCAGCGCTGAACTTGAGGTCGATAGGGACTGAAATGTATGTCGATTTGATGTTCTGATGCTGGATGTCGCCGTTGAGCTGGTTGCGGAACGTGGCGGTTTTCGTGCCGAAGTGCATCGTTGGCACTGCCCTTAAGGCGAGGTGCTTTGTGAGGTATAGTTCGCCCTGGATGCCCACGCTGAACCCTGGGTCATAGTTGGCTATGTCAGTAAACCACTGGTTGCCTTCCTCGTCGATGAATCCGTTGTTCTGTATCTCCATGTCCTGCATGTGCACGCCTGCCATAAAGCCGTAGTGGAGACGGCGCTGGTCTATGTATGGGCGGTTCATGACCTTGCGTGTCTGCGCACAAGCTGAGGAGGCAGCCACAGCGGTGAACGCTATGGTTACTATCATGAATAGGTATGTGCGTAGATGTTTCACGTCTTTTTTGCCTTAATGTCTTAATTATAACGTATTCTGTCCGGCATTATTGTATTGTGTGGGGAAAAACAAAGGGACTGTGTCAGGTGTTGACATAGTCCCTTGCTTTTTGTTATGTGCAGCAATTATTCGCCTGCAACGATAGCGCCAGTTGGGCATGCATCTGCGCAAGTACCGCAGTCTACGCATACGTCAGCATCAATAACATACTTGCCATCACCTTCTGAGATAGCACCTGCAGGGCACTCGCCAGCGCAAGAACCACACATCACACAATCGTCTGTAATTACGTAAGCCATAATTTTTGTCTTTTAGAATTATATAAACCGGTTAAATAGTATTCACAGTCGCAAAGGTAAAAAGAAATTATGACACACGGCAAGTTTTCTCCGAAAAAATGTGTCTGCAGTCCTCTGCTTATCTGTTTTTCTTAGGTATTAGTTCGTCGGGCGACTGCTTGGTAAACATGTCGACCTTTGGCGCTTCCTTGGTGAAGAGGTCCTCGATGAGCTGCACGTCGAGCGTGTGGCGCGGACGGAACTTGTCTGAGTTCATATAGCGCAGTATTGAGTGGCGCATCTGTCGTGCCGCTATGCGCCCTCCGAGGTTGCTGCTGATGTCCATGGTTGTCATCATGAGTTTGCCGCCCATTACGTTGGCTTCGAAGAGCATGCCTATCTTGCGCGAGATAAACCATGTGTCGATGCTCTGGACTATTGGCTGGAATCCCTTCGGGAAGTCGCTGAGCTGCATCACCTGAGCCTTGTTTGCAAGTTCCCACCATTGCATGTCGCTGTGGTAGCTGGTAGGGAAGTCATCGAATACGGGATGCCCGCTTTCGATGTGGAGTCCCGTGGTGTGCGGAGGGCGCATCTTGAACCATGATGTGTTCCAGAATGCCGGTGTGAAGTACTGCTTCACGTCCTGCCCGTATCTCACCTTGCCGGCTGCGCAGAGCAGCACCTTGCCGCCTTTGGCGAGTATGTCCTTTGCCTTCTGGTCAAGGCTGTCGCATACGTACACGTCGCCCTCGCGGCTTATCATCTCGGCAGGGTAGACCCACACGTCCCAACTGTTCGATGCGTCACGTCCGCCGTTCAGATGGGCTGTGCCTGGGATGGTTATGCGCAGAGTCAGTCGTGTGGCTTTCTTTATCGAATTGAGCGGGAAGGCGCAGCTGCCCAGTCCAATGTTGCTGCCTATTCCTATATCGCCGTGGCGCAATGTCCTTTTGGCTATTACTTCGCCTGTGAGAGCGTCGGAGAGGGTGCATACAGGTTCTGCATTCTTGATTGCCTCGGATGAGAACTGTGCCGCTTCTGCCGTTATCTTCAGCTGCTCGTTGTTCAGGTATGTGAACTTAGGTATTCGGGCAAGCGGAACGATTGGTGCGCAAAACTCGCGGAAGTCCTCGGCAGTGCAATAGCCCTTGTCGTCGAAGAACACGTCGGTCAGTCCGACGAGCGCAGACCCCTGCCCGGAGTAGTCGTTGAGCGACAGCAACTGGAATCCCGCATAGTTAGGGGTGCGCAACGTGCGCTCTATCTCGCTCTTGTAGCAGAGCAATTGCAGTTTGCCGCTTGCCATGAGGAACTTCTTGGCCATAGGCTTCATGTTGTTGTCGCGGAGCAGGTCGCGGAAAATCTCAAAGTTCTTCGCCTTGTTCACGCCCTTGTACTTCTTGATTTCGTCGAAGTTAGGGAATGCGCACCACTGGCCCGTTTCGTGCGACACGTAAGGCTGGCTCACTGTGTCGATGCGGCTGCTGTAGTCGTAGGTCGCCTCAGGCGCGCTCTTGGTCCATTCGCCCAGTCCGCGCGCTCCTGCCTTGACGTGAAACTCGCTCTTCGGCTGCCATGCCCAACTGCCGCCTACCGAAGCGCCGGTGTACACACGGCGCGAGTCCGTCTTCTTCCAGTAGTCCACAAACTTGCTCACCCACTCAACCCATCGGCCGGCAGGTTCGTTGCCGCACGCCAGCATACAGAACGACGGATGGTTGCCGTAAACCTTGCTTATTCGCTTCGTTTCGTCCATCAGGTAAGTGTCTATGTCATTGCCGTAGCCCAGTTTCACTCCGTGGTTAGGCCAGCTCGGACCCTCAGGCTGAATGTAGAATCCCGTCAGGTCGGCAGCTTCGAATGCCGCTTCAGGCGGACAGTAACTGTGGAAACGCATGTGGTTCAGTCCGTACTCGCGGCAGCGATTGAACACCTTCATCCACGACTCCACGTCCATCGGAGCATATCCCGTGTTCGGGAAACAGCAGTTCTCCACCGTTCCTCTGAGTTGTACCTCCCTGCCGTTGACGTAGAACATACGTCCGCGAATCTCAAACTTCCTCATTCCGAAAGTCGTCTCTCTGCTGTTCGCTTCGCCGCCGGCACTGATGTTAGCCTGCAGTCTGTAGAGCGCAGGCGAAAACTCGTCCCAAAGCAACGCTCCATCGCCCATAGGCAGAGTCATCTCCGCCTCGGTGCTACCTTCGCCAATGCTGAAAGTCTTCTCCACTGCAGATGTTTCGTGAGCCACGTCCGTATTGAACGCCTTGGCCGCTATGCTGATTGTAGCCGTCTCTCCAGCCTTGCCCTCGATGCGCATCTTCACCACCGCCACCTTCTTGTCGATGTCAGGGTAGACCTGAAGGTCAGCAATGCGTGTGCGTGCCTCGCGGAGCAGTTCCATCCTGCCCGCTATGCCGTTCCATGCCCCCTGCGTCTGGTCGCTCACCGAGTGGCTGTCCTGCCCTACGTTGACCGTCTCGTGGCGGTTGTCAACCCTTATGGCGATCACGTTCTTTCCCGCCTTCAGATGCTCCGTCACGTCATATTCGTGAGCCACGCACAGACTGTTCTGTCTGCCCACGCTGTCGCCGTTGACATATAGCGTCGTTTCTATGTGTGGGCGCTCCAGGTATATGGTATATCTCGCTTTGCTGTCATACTCCTTCAGCACGACCGTGCGCCTGTACCATGCCGCACCAACGTAGTGCTTGTCGGGCGTGAGGAAAAACTGCAGTTTCATCTTCCCTGGCTGGCGATACTTCTCCATGTAGGGGTTGTAGAAGTACGAACTGTCGTAGAGCGATCCCACCCACTGCGTGTTGACGCTGATGTCGTCGCCCTTCATCCGTTCAGGCATAGACCCAGGCAGTTTTATCTTGTCCTCCAGTTTCTTCTTCTCCCACCACTTTTCGCTTATGCCCACGTCTTCGCGGTCAATCTGAAACTCCCAGTTTCCGCCGATGTTGATTGTCTCCTGTGCCGTCATGACAGCACATGCCAATAAGAAAATAACTGATAGCACCTTGTGTCTCATATTTTGGTTCTTGAGTTTTTAAGTTCTTAAGTTCTTGAGTTCTTAAGTTTTTAAGTTTGTAGGGGCTTTAAGGTCATAGGTCCTTAAAGACTTTAAAGACCTTTCGTTCTTAAGGTTTTATGCCGTTTCAGGGCTGATCACTCCGTGGATTGTGTCGATATACTTCGCCAGCGGGAGCATGTACGAGCTGAACACCGACAACCTCTCGTCAAACGGGGCTTCGTTCACCACAATCTCTTTCGTGATGTCGCCATTCTCGCACACATACGATATTATCGACATCAGGAACTCTTCCTGCTCGGCGTTCAGTTCCGAGCCCGAAATGAACGTGGAGAATCGCTCCACAGCGTCCTTGCGGTTCACTCCTATGATTGAGCGGATGAAGATTGCCACGTTTGCTCCGCACGGCATACCTTCCGTGTAGCGGTCGTAGTCCTTCCTTTCGCCCAGTTCGTTCCAGAGTATTCGCTCCAGTTCCTTGATGTCGGCATTGGTCAGTTGCTCCATGCCGTGGATCTTCTTCAGCACAGGCAGGTCGCGGTTCTCGTCAAGAAATTCCATTACCTTCTGCTTATACGACATCCTTGTCACTATTCCCTCGCTCTCTCCGTCGTATGTCACCACGTCGTTGATGTCGACGACAAACCACTGCTGCTTGTCGCCCAGCAGGAACTTCGTCAGCGTGCGCAAGTCCTCACGCACCTTCTCCAGCCACTCCAGCGACGGACTCTCCCAGCGTGCAGGAGTCAGCACCTCCTTGATGGTCGCCATCTTTGCCTGAATCTGCGGGATGGAGGCTTTCTCCTGTAGTTTCTCCGCCACGGCTTGCACATTCCTCACCGCCTTGCCCGCCTTCGCCTCCTTGTCGAGTCGGGAGAGCTCGATGGCAAGGATGAGCACGTCAAACTTCTTCGCGTTCTCGTCCTTCGTGTCCTTGGTGAGCAGCGGAGCTATATCGTTCTTCAGCGTCAGCATGTCCAGTTCGGAGATGTACACCCACGAACTTTCCTCCTTGAAGTGGCTCACCTGCTTCCACTTGCTGCGCACCGATATGTGGCTGTCCGACAGCAGCGCCACCTGACTCCTCATCTGCGCCTTCAGGTCGTCGTGGAGCTTCTTGGCAAACTCGTCCTCCTGGTAGTTCTGATGCTGCA
>Ga0233374_1000101_pt1 | contig 20572 bp, 17 predicted proteins | sample ElkDunMinimDraft_FD_180688 | JGI IMG/M metagenome (GOLD analysis project Ga0233374, IMG submission 180688) | Fecal eukaryotic communites from dung pellets of Tule Elk in California, USA - Elk Dung E1 | ecosystem: Host-associated > Mammals > Digestive system > Large intestine > Fecal | place...
GTTGATGCCACAAAGTGAAGCCTGTGCGCCACGACGGTCGAGAATCTCCGAGTAGCGGCTGGTCTGCACGATTGTCATTCCGTGCTCTTTTTTGTAGTGACCTATCTCACGACACACACGCATACGCTTCGCCAGTATGTCCATGATTTGGTTGTCAATCTCGTCGATTTGCTTTCTGAGTGCAACAATGCTCTCTGTTGTCTGAATTTCGTCGCGGATAACCAACATGTTAAGTATGTAGTCAAGGATGTCTGGAGTTACCTGCTGATTGGCATCGCTCCAAGCACTGTCAGGATTGCAATGACTCTCTACGATAAGTCCGTCCATACCGAGGTCCATCGCCTGCTGGCAGAGTGGCGCTATGAGGTCGCGACGTCCACCAATATGACTTGGGTCGCAAATGATTGGCAGATTAGGGATGCGGCGGCTCAACTCGATAGGCAACTGCCACATAGGAAGGTTGCGGTATATTTTCTTGTCGTAGGAAGAAAAACCGCGATGGATGGCAGCAAGGCGCTTGATACCTGCTCCATTGACACGTTCTAATGCGCCTACCCAAAGTTCCAAATCAGGATTAACCGGATTCTTAATCAGCACAGGAATGTCCACTCCTTTCAAAGCATCGGCTATCTCCTGCACAGCAAACGGATTTGCACTTGTGCGTGCTCCAATCCAAAGGATGTCAATTCCAGCTTCGAGAGCTGCCTCAACATGCTTGGCTGTAGCAACTTCGGTAGTTACAAGCATATTTGTCTCTTCCTTCACACGTTTCATCCAAGGCAACGCAACAGTTCCGTGTCCCTCAAAACCGCCTGGTTTGGTACGCGGCTTCCATACACCTGCACGAAAGATCTTCACACCGTTCTTAGCCAACTGAAGGGCAGTCTCCATCACTTGTTCTTCAGACTCTGCACTACATGGTCCTGCAATGACCAACGGACGCTTATTCTCCACGCCTGGCAAATTCAATGGTTCCAGATTAAGTTCCATATATTTTGAGTTTTTAGTTTTGTTTTTTATTATCGGATGATTCGGAATATTCAGATAGTCCCGATTATTCTGAATTGTCTGAATTCTATGCTTCAACGATTAACCATCAGTTCCTTCACTCTCCTCAGCGCCTCTTCCATCTTTTCGTTCTTGGCACAAAGCGAGATGCGGATGTAGCGTTCACCGTTTGAGCCGAAGATGAATCCAGGGGTAATGAACACACGTGCCTCATGAAGCACTTTCTCTGTCAGTTCCTCCACGTTGGAGTATGAGTCAGGGATGCGTCCCCAAAGGAACATGCCCTGCTGTGTAGGGTCGAACTTACAATCAAGGGTCCTCATTATCTCCTCAGCTATGGCACGACGACTCTTGTAGGTCTCCACATTAGCCACAGTGTGCCATTCGTCTGTATTCTCATATGCCTTTGCCGCCGCAAGCTGAAGAGGACGGAACGTGCCTGAATCGATATTGCTCTTCACTTTCAGAATCCAACTGACAAACTCTGCATTAGTAGCGAGCATGCCCACACGCCAACCTGGCATGTTATGGCTCTTCGACATCGAGTTGAACTCTATGCAGCAATCCTTTGCACCAGGAATCTGTAAGATGCTCAAGTGCTCATCCTCGTTCAGGATGAAACTGTAAGGGTTGTCATTGACAACAACGATGTTGTGACGACGTGCAAAGTTAACAATTTTCTCATAAAGTTCCCTCGTAGCCCTGCCACCAGTTGGCATATTAGGATAATTAGTCCACATTATCTTCACTCCGCTCAGGTCCATCGCCTCCAATTGGTCAAAATCCGGTTGCCATCCTTTGTCCTCAAGCAAGTCGTAGTTCACAATCTCACAGCCCAATATCTTGCTGAGCGATGTGTAGGTAGGGTAACCAGGGTTAGGGACCAACACCTTCTCGCCAGGATTGACCAATGCAAGTGTCACATGGAGAATGCCTTCTTTCGAACCTATCAGCGGTTGGATCTCTTTGGTAGGATCAAGCTCCACACCGTACCAGCGCTTATAGAAGGCAGCCATTGCGTTCCTGAGTTCAGGTATGCCCACGGTAGGCTGATAGCCATGAGCATCCGGTTTATGGGCATTCTCACACAGCGTGTCAATCGCCTCCTTTGACGGTGGCATGTCAGGACTTCCGATGGCAAGACTGATAACATCCATTCCGTCAGCATTCATCTTTGCAACTTCCTTAAGTTTACGACTGAAATAATATTCACTAACAAGTTTCAGTCTATCGGCGGGGGTTATTTTCACTTCCATAAATTCCATTTCTTAATCAATAAATCAAAAGGTTGACTTTCCGTCTTCATACTCACCCAAAATCTTGAACTGCTTTGTCAAAGGGCGCATCGCGTCAATCGACTGACGATAGCGAGTGTAGTCATCATAAGTAACATCCACATAGAACATGTATTCCCATTCTCTTCCTATGATTGGCAACGACTGGATTTTAGTCAGATTTATCCTATAGAAAGAAAATATCGACAAAACTTGCGACAAGCTACCCTCATTGTGTGGCAAACTGAACACAATGCTCGATTTGTTCGATTTTCTCGGATTGCAAATATCCTCAGCATTCCACGGATCACTCAACACAAGGAAACGGGTAAAATTGTGTTTGTTGGTCTCAATACCTTCCTGCAACACCTTCATACCATAAAGCGGAGCCGCAAACTTGGAACATATCGCAGCATGGCCACGCAGTCCCTGTTCGCTGATTTGCTTTGCCGCACCAGCCGTATCATCCGCCTCCACGACCTTCAGATCAGAATGCTCCTTCAGGAATTCCCTGCACTGCATCAATGCCACCGGATGGCTGTTCACCTCGCGGATGTCAGCCCAGTCATCTTCGGGCAAGCACATTATGCTATGTGAGATTCTCAGTTTGTGTTCACCAACGATCTGCATTCCGCTATCGCGCAACAGTTCGTAGTTGTGCAACAAACTTCCCGCTATGGTATTCTCTATGGCAACCATACCTACAACATTGCTGTCAGCCTTCATCTCCGCAAAAACATCCTCAAAAGTGTCGCAACAGATTAGCTCCAATTCCTCACCTTCGAAAAAATTATGCGAAGCTATATCGTGGAACGAACCTATCACACCTTGTATTGCTACCTTTCTCATATTATTTCTAATTGTATCCTCCCCAAAAAAAATCCCGCTCTAAATGAGCGGGAACTATGTTGCTTTCTATTCTTTCTGTAAACTCGCATTTTCTATGCGCATATAACTTCCCGCTCTACTCTATTGCTAAAGTAAAAGTAAAAAAAGTAATATGCATAGAAAAACGCCTTCATTCTGTCTTTTTGTTTTAAATACGGCACAAAAGTAACTATTTTCTTTTATTCAACAAATAAATCTTTCTATTTTTTAGTCCGCTTCCACTTTTTTATTAACTAATGTATGATTTTCGCCATACAGATACAGATGACGCTTACAGCCCATATACTGCCACATAGACACTAAACGGGCTATTACTTATGACATTAAGAAAAATAAGTGCTATATTTGCAAAACAGATAGCAAACTATGACAACCAACAAAATATATTGGGAAGAACTTGGAGTTTGGGCAGAAATGGCAACATTCGCTCCGGAAGGAAAAGTTGAGGAGACTCACATCATGGTTCATGTTGAGTCACGAGGTGAAATGTTCGAAGGGCAAATGAACAGAATATATGAGGCCGAAGAAAGAATCTACGATCTGGAACTTCTTTCTGAAGCAAAGGTTGTGTTCAAGCGCTACTTCCTAAGCGACTCGACCAACCAGCAGCCACTGATGAGGGATGAGCAGGATTGTGCCGTCTCCTTCATCCAGCAGCCGCCACTCGACGGAAGCAAAATTGCCGTATGGATATACTTGCAGAAAGACACCGATGTATCTAACAGGAACGGAATGACCGTTGCAGAGCACAATGGCTACCAACACCTGTGGAAAATGGGACTGCACGACATCAACGGCGACTCGGCCCAACAGACAGAAAGTCTCCTCGTAAGCTATGAGCAGGAGCTCAAGAACTTCAACGCCACTCTTGCCGGCAACTGCATACGCACATGGTTCTTCGTGCGCGATGTCGACACTCAATATGCAGGAATGGTGAAAGCACGCAAAGAGAACTTCATAGAGCAGGGACTCACAGAGAACACCCACTACATCGCCAGCACTGGAATTGGAGGACTGCCAGCCGACACAAGAGCATTGGTACAATTGGGCACATACGCCATCACAGGATTTGAACCCGCACAACAGCGATACCTTTACGCACCGTCACACCTCAACCCAACTTACGAATACGGAGTTACATTCGAACGAGGCACTCTGATGGAATACGGCGACCGCAGCCATGTGTTCATATCCGGAACAGCATCCATCAACAACAAGGGCGAAGTGATGCACATCGGCAACATCATCAAGCAGACGGAACGTATGTGGGAGAATGTCGAGAAACTCCTTGAGGAAGCCGGAACGACCTACGACGACGTGATGCAAATCATAGTCTATCTGCGCGACACAGCTGACTATTCAACCGTAAAGGCGATGTTCGACAAGCGCTTCCCTGACAAACCTACTGTCATAACACTAGCGCCCGTATGCCGCCCCACTTGGCTCATCGAAATGGAGTGCATAGCCGTTTCATCAAACTCAAACGACAAGTACAGAGAGTTTTAACGTTAACATCAACGCTAACGTGGGCGGTCCGCCCCTAATTCGCAACTCATAATTTCTAATTCTTTCCGTGCCATTCATTCTACTTGCCATAATAGCCGCAATCATAGCCGCGGCAACTATTGTCGAGAGCCATATGGGAACACCATTCGTTCTCGACAACATCTATGGCTCATGGTGGATGAAATGCCTGTGGGCTGTCATGACCGCATTCTCAGCGTGGTTCATCATCAAGCGCAAACTTTGGCAAAGACTAAGCGTTTTCCTCCTTCACATCTCTTTTCTTGTCATACTCACGGGAGCAATGCTCACATCGCTTCTCGGTGAGAAGGGATTGATGCACCTGAGAACAGGAATACCCGTTTCGGGATTCATGACCAAGGAGAGGCGAATCGTCCACATGCCGTTCCAAGTACGTCTCGACACATTTTCCATCAAGCACTATCCTGGCACGGAAGCGCCTTCCGACTACGTCAGCAGCGTCACATGCCTCACACCTGACGGTTCTGTCATCACCAAGGGCAGAATATCCATGAACAACATTCTCCGTCACGACGGTTACCGTCTCTACCAGACTTCATTCGACGAAGACCGCCAAGGTTCTTGGCTCACTGTCAATCATGACCCGTGGGGCATAGCCGTGACATACACTGGTTACATCCTGCTTGCCATATCCACCATACTAACACTATTCTTACGCGGAGGCAAACTACGAAAACTTCTTCAGCACCCGCTACTCAGAAAGTCTACACTAATGGCTATGCTGACCATCGTAACCTCATCTGTCCTTGCCACCGGCATGGGAGAAAGCCCATTGCCTACAATACGTCTTGAGGAAGCGGACAAGCACCGCTCCGCACAGATAATCTACAACGACCGCATTGCACCATTCAACACCCTTGCCATTGACTTCGTCACCAAACTTTACGGCAAGAGCACATTCCGCGGTCTCTCGCCTGAGCAAGTCGTTATCAGTTGGCAACTCCACCCAGACGAATGGAGTAAAGCTCCAATAATCAAGATCAAGAGCGGGCAACTCCGTTCACTGCTTAACATTGATTCCGATCATGCAAGCCTCAACGACCTCTTCAATACCGATGGTCAGTACATCCTTGCCGACCTCTACAAAAAAGAGGCTGGCACACACAGCAAACTTGAGAAAGCCATCATTGAGACCGACGAGAAAGTGGCAATCATCCAAATGCTCACTAATGGCACGCTCATCAAGCCTGTGCCACACGACGCACAACCTCTCTCGTCAATGCGCATCGATGCCGAACTGCTCTACAACTCCATTCCATTCAGCAAAATACTCTTCATGGTAAACCTGACAATGGGGTTCATACTGATGCTCTTCACACTATACATCAAGAAGTCCGTAGCCACTGTGCGCGTCATTTCAAGTATCACATTATATCTATCGACAGCGTTCCTTCTGTCGGCATTCCTCCTGCGTTGGTATATCAGTCAGACTATTCCCCTCACTAACGGTTATGAGACTATGGTGTTTGTCGCACTCGCCACACTCCTCATAGCCATCCTCCTCTACCGACGCATATCCGTCATAGCCCCCTTCGGACTCATCATAAGCGGATTCACCCTCCTCGTCAACCACCTCGCACAGATGAATCCTCAAATCACCCCACTCATGCCTGTGCTCCAATCGCCACTCCTTAGCAGCCACGTCGCCCTCATCATGATATCCTACTCCCTTTTCGCTTTCATGACTCTCAACGGAGTGGCATCTCTCATCCTTATGCGCAAACCATCAGGGCACGAACAAGCGCAGCGACTCACCATCATCAGCCGCATCATGCTCTACCCAGCCACACTCCTGCTCGCCATAGGCATATTCATCGGAGCCGTTTGGGCAAACGTATCTTGGGGAAATTACTGGAGTTGGGACCCGAAAGAAGTGTGGGCGCTCATCACCATGATAGTCTACGGCATTGCATTCCATGACTCATCTATCAAATGGCTGCGCACCGACCGCTATTTCAACATTTACATAACTTTAGCATCCCTCACTGTCCTTATGACCTACTTCGGAGTAAACTACCTGCTTGGAGGAATGCACAGTTATGCGTAAGCCCCGCCCTATCACTCCACCACAAAGGAAAGGGGAAGTTCATGCTATGGTTTCACGTTCCCGTTATCGTTAGAAACAGGCATGCGACTCCAGAAAGAGCGGAGTTCTGCAAGCACCTCTTCATAGTCTTCCATCGTGAAGATTTTATCGCCATTAGAAAGAATCACATAGTCTATACCATCAAAAGACTTGCCAACACCTGTGTTCCTGAAACCGTTGCGCATATAGAATGCACTCCTGCGACGACGCTGTTCCGCATTATCACACTCCTGATCTGGCGACTCCATATCCAGAATGTTTGAACACCCTTCGTATTTTTCAATAAGCAAACTCAGAATCTGCTGACCATATCCCTTTCCGCGCAACTCTTCCCTTACCGCAAAATACCAAAACCAGTTGAATGTGTCACGTGGATACACAATAGTAAAACCCACAAACTCACCTTCATCATAATAAGCCGTAAAGTCAAGCCCCATCGTAGGCATCAATCTCAGCAAATCATCGTATGGTATCTGCTCCTCCTTAGGGAAAGCATATTCATACAAACAACGAATCTGCTCATCGCAGGCATTGGCATATGTTAAAATTTTCGCTTCCACTATTCAATCATTAAACTCACCTAACATTCGGCATGCGGCAATATTGCCACAGCACCATGCAAAATTAGCAAAAGTATTCGACCATAGCATTTTATAAGCGAACATTTTATTTTTACGTCCACTATCAGTACAAAATCTTAACCGCACTCTGAATGGCGCCATAGTCCACCTCACAGAAAACGAAGCAAGAAAATTATGCGGCAGATGGAACACTAATTATGACAAACTGAAGAAAAGGTCTCAAACACCAAATGATAACTATTAAATTATTTAATGAATAGAAAAATATAATTCCATTATGCAAAAATATATCAATCTGCAGAGATTTTTTCAACCCATTGTTGAAACTTCGAAGCGATATTTATACCTAACTGTTCTGCATCTTCCACCATGTCTTTTGTCAATTTGGTATATTTTTCACCTATAGAAGAAGAATGAAATTTAATCATAAAATCAAGGTCTGATTCATCTACACAGCCATACATAACATTTGTCATCACATTTTTTAATTCACGCCCTGTAAAGAACTGGCCTATTCGCACTAAAGTCTTTGTTGGAACACTACGCGCATACCTTTCATCTATTGTACGAACAATCTGTCCTATCATTGTATCCATTTGACATACATTCCACATCTCATTAAATTTTCCTTTATAATTTTGGGGGACAGAATCTTCTGGAATTGCAATTTTTCGTCCCGAAACTATTCGGTCAACTGAATTTTCAATGTATTTCGCAACATACGGATCATCAAGAACACCTATAAAATTATCCAAATTTTGCATCGACTTCTTAAACTCCGGAGTATCTATTTGTACCACTATTTCCTTTAATTCATCTAATGTCAGATGTCTCTCAAAGTACGGCATAAGCACATCTACTATATCAACTCTATATTGTGCCCTAAAATATTCATCAATAATTATCCTCCATAAAATACGACCTTTTTGTCCAGCAGGCATCATGCCATAATATTGTTCCTTTAAACCATCTACTGCTTCGAGATTAGAAACCATCCCCTTCTCACACATCACCTTTAACAAATCACGATAAGTTTCCTGAGCAACAGATTGTACATTTGTAACAGAGAGCATTAATAGTAGCAAAAAAGCTGTTCTGCATTTTTTTTTTCAACATAATTTTATACTTGTTTTTTCTACCTCCCTGTCCCCTACGTTCGGCTTTTAATAAAAAACAATAAGGTGTGGGAACTTATAGTCCTTATCCATTGGTAGGCTTCTCGCATTGCCTTGTAGCGGATAAAGACAATAGCCCACACCAATGGATATGGCGAATGCCATGCACGCATAGCAGTACATATCAATGATGTGGTGCCATTGCCTATTACCTTCGCTACAGGAAATTTTGCGAGAATTTACCAATGAAGATAATTTCAATAACACCTTTTAAATAAAAAAGCGCCCTCTTCTGTTTTTGATTGCTCTACAATCTTTCAAGAGTGCATCGCAAAGGTAACAAAAGGTTTTGAACACAGCAACAAACCTTTGACTTATTTTTAAGCATTATGCCTGAAATAAGTCAATATTACGACCCGATATCAAAACTCCCATAACATGGTACAATAAATGACGACACTGAGGTTTAAAAATGTTTTTAGCGAGGAAAATTCTATATATTGCAGTGCGTTATGTACGTAACGCAGTGTGTTTTGTATATAACGCAGTGCGTTATGCACATAATGCAGTGCGTTATGAAGTTTTTTGTGCAGAGATATTGTTTTTCCAGCGTGGAGGTATTGACTTTGGAGCGAAGTTTTTGTAAATTTGTAACTAAGCCGGTTGGGACGCAATGAACGGTAAACCCTAACCCTTTCTTAACTCCTAAGCGAAGCGATAACTCCATTTAACTTCTTTAACTCCTAAAAACAAATACACTTATGGCAGACTATGTAATGAGAGAAATGAACGATGTGCGTGGTGATGGTAGCAAAACGTATTATCCGCAAATCGACAGATACAGGTTGTTTTCTGAGGATGAATTTATCGAAAAGATGTCGATGAGCGGCAGCGGATTAAGTGCCGGACAGGTGGAGAGTGTGCTTACCGCTCTTAAGCTCCGACTTTCGGAGATGCTTGCCTTGGGCTACACGGTTAAGGTCAGAGGATTGGGCACGTTCAGTGCTTCGCTCGGCATTAAGGAGGGTAAGGACTACGAGTCGGGAAGTGAAGATGAGGTAAAGCGAAATGCGCAGAGTATCGAGGTGAGAAACATACGCTTTAAGGCGGACCGCGACTTGATAAGCCTGACTGACATGAGGTGCAACTTGGTGCGTAAAGGCGAGATAAAACTGAGGAAGGTGAAAGGTTCTGAGGAAGAGCGCTTGAATATGGCTTTGGAGTATCTTGAGACGCACCCGTTCCTTAAAGTTGCCGACTACAGGGCTATGACGGGACTGAACCATTCGTATGCCGCTGCGGAACTGAAGAAATTTAGCAAAACGGAAGGCAGTGGTATCAAAAGCAGCGGCATAGGTTCCCACAAGGTGTACGTGAAAGGATAAGAAGCGAGATTCTAACATCTCATCAAATAAGGGATTATGCCGATGTGGACATAATCCCTTGCTTTTGCAAAAGTTTGGAAAACCTCTATCTTCACAGACGGAAGGCTACTTATGCTTTTACATATCAGAAACTTTATTTTAAGAGTTAAGAATTAAAGTAGTAAAAGGGAGTTAAGTAGGTTCACGTTTAACAGAACCATTTACTCCGCACCTACCAATCTTATCATATCGAAATAGAATCCTTCAGAGATTTCAACACCCTTGCCGACCATGCCTGTGACTATATCGTAGATAAAGACACATGGATTTGCCAGTTCCTTAGCAGTAACACCGAAGTAAACCTTGCCGTTGCAAACAACACTACGCTGGGCAAAACGTCCTGCACAGTACGGGAGGTCTTCGCCATTGTACTGAAGGCGAGTACGCTCGCCTGTAGCAAGGTCAAGGATTGAGTAGTAGTGAATGTAATCGGACACTCCTGAGAGGAACTTGCCTGGTTTGTCAGGATTTGGCACTCTGTCATTGCGTGAATAGATGAATGCCTTGCCATTACCGAGGTACTGGATTGTCATCAGCTTGCCATCGGGATTCTTGTAGCCGTTGTAGTCTGGATCAAAATCTGTTTCGTCAGCATTAATGCGAAGAAGGATTCCCGCATCACCGACTTCGTCGGTAACATTAAGACATGCTAGATACAGATTGCCTGTCTCGTCGAACATCGTGATGTTCTGAAGCAATTCGCCATAGGCGCTACCAGCCATTTCTTCGGCAAGTCGAGTCTGACTTATATTCTCAACCGCCATAGTTTCAGCATTAATCACAGCTGTATAGAAATACGGAATGGTGCGGCGAGCGCTCTCCTTCTCCTGATAGAAATAGAAGAGTTTACCGTCAGCCTTGCGATAAGCCAAAATGCCTGAAGTTGTAAGTCCGTAAGGTGCCGCATCGGAAGGAGCAACGCCTTCGAGTGTGCCCTCTGCAATGATAGAGAGGTCTGTGGCATTGAGTTTTGTCCAAAGCACCTGAGTACGGTCACCATTGGCCGACATAATCAAAAGCGTGTTATCGTCGAGCCAGGCATGGGTGTAATTGCGCTGTTTGTAAGTGTTTTGTGCGAATGCACGCTGGGCAACAACCACTGGAGGCTGATTGTCAGACACAATCTCAAACTTAACAAATCGGTCACCCGACTCTGGTACTTGATAGTAGTACTTCCCTTTAAGTATGGCCTCCATTGTATAGTCGCCAGAAAGATCTACGCCCTTGTTGTCAAAATCAACCATAGGTTGGCTAGCATCAAGTGAGGTCAAACGACGGACTATAGTGCCCTCGCCCTGATTCATTCCTCCGTGCTCGCCAATAGATACGACTATGTCAAAAGCATACTCGGTTTTGTCGCCGCCACCGTTGTTACCGCCACCGTTATCATCATCTTCAGAGCAAGAAACAAAACCTGCTGACAAGAAGAGTGCAGCCATTGCACTGAATAAGAACTTTAGTTTTTTCATTTTTCTTTACTTTTTAAATTTACTTATAATCATAAGACGCAGGGCCCTTGCATCCATATGTTTCATTATCTGAGCATCAGACGGAACTTTGCATAGAACGCTCGTCCTGGTTTCTGAAGTTTATAGTTGTCGTATGCTAATTCATCGAAAAGGTTAGTACAGTCGAGAGTTACGTTGTAACGACTATCGCACCACGAATACTGCAGGGAGAGATTTGCTACTTTCTGCTCAGGTATGCGCGCCTTTGTAGCATCGGCTCCGTAGGCCTCCCAGGTAAGGAAGAACCAATGCACCCACTGATAATCCACACCTATGCGCAATTTGCTTTCGGGCAGCACGACATTGTGGAATGTGTATGCCGCCTCAGCATTACAGAAAAGCCACGGACGGTTTGGAGTGCGATTTTTGTAGGTTGCGGAAAGTTTGCCGTCGTCCTTGTATTTGCGTTGGTCGCGAGAATCCTGCCAACTGCCATTGAATGACATCTGCAAGCGATCGTCCCATACGTAGCGAAGTTCCCCTTCGACTCCCTTAATGTGGACAGCTGGCACATTCTCATACTGCATCATCCCCTCCTTTTCTGAAACTCGCGCCTGTATATAATCATCAACAAGACGGAGAAAACCGTTAGCCTCATAATAAATAGTATGTTTCGGAGCGAAACGCCACGAACCGAAAACGCCGATATTGAAATTATCGCTACTCTCCGGACGCAACGCCATATTGGCGTAGATGGTAGTTCCGTTGCCTAGAAGTTCGCGTGAGAGCGGAAGGCGTACACTATGCTCATATGAAGACTTAACAGCGAAAGGTTCGCAGAACTTAAATCGCGAGGCAAGTCCATACCCCCAATAATTTTCTGTTGAGGAAGATTCTACCTTATCGGAATTCGTTATAAAAGAGAGATCGGACTGGTTTACCTCTAAATGATTGGTGTAGTTCTTGACGAAGAATGAATTGGAGAGGCGTTCATCGAAAAACATCTGATTGTAGGAAAACCCTAAAACATGCTTGAACAAGACATCGTTTGATGGTTCAAAAGCCTTATCCACATCGTCACGTTGCTTATTACCTGTGCGATTCAGCGCGTAATTGAGATTAAAAGAGTGATTATCGTCGAGTGCATAGTCTGCATTAAAACGTCCTATAGTGAGAGGTCGCAAATAGTGCCGCCAAGTGTGGGAGCGACCGTTTATCTCGTTGCGAGAACTTGGAATGTACGTTCCGTTCCAATAGTATTTACGTGCGGCGGTATCAACTGTCTGCGAATGGTCCCATGTGTGCGACAAGGACGCTGATAGCGAGAGTCCTTCGGCGAAAATATTATCCTTACGATAGCGTACACCTATTGCAGTAGACTTTGTTTGCCGTTCTGCCATACCATACACACGAGTCTGCACCGCTCCCGTCTGAAGTTCCTTGTCAACCTTTGAGTACGAACCAAAGAGGAAGAGTTCGTCAGCCCACGGTTTGTTGACAACACCAACTTCCATCTTCCCAAATACAGAAAGGTAGTCATCGTGGAAGCGTTCGCAATCAGTAGTCTGAAAAGAACCATCAACCGACGGAACTTCCATATCGCGCATTGTATAGTTGTTTTCAGAAAAGTCAACACTAAGAGTCGGGCGGAAAACGAGTCCGCTTTTTTTCTCTGAAAACTGAGCATTAAGATTAATCTGATGAGTATTGAACGAGCCAACGGAGTAAGACGCATCAAAATAGTTGTTACGAGAGCGCTTAGTTATGATGTTTACTGCACCTCCAAGAGCATCGGCACCTAAACTTGTAGGCACGACCCCTTTGAATATTTCTACACGGTCGACTATATCTACAGGCAGATTGGCAAGATTAACACGACTGCCCATCGCATCGAGCGGAATGCCATCGATGAAGTAACGCACCGAATTGCCAGACATACCGTTGATGGAGAGGTCGAAATCAGAACCTACTCCCCCCTCTGTACGAACTTTAACGCCAGCTGTTCTACCTAAGATTTCGTTGAGCGAGATTGTCATATTTGCCAAAGACTTGACATCAATGGCATTGACTGCATACGCACCTTCACGAATAAGCTGAGTCTTGCTTTTCCCCTGTACCATTACTTCACCGATATTGTATAGCGAATCAATATTAGTAATGATAGAATCTGAATTCAAAGACGCAGATTGCATGCTCATCGCGCCAATTGGCGCAATGAAAGAGAGAAGCATTATAAAAGAGAAAGCCGAAATTCTCATGTCATCAACAGTTTAATTATGAGAAGTTTCGGCAAAAGGAGTAAAAGACTTTGGGACGGGCAGGAATGATAAACACACATCGTTTGCAACACCACGAACCTACCCTTCGATCCATAAAGCGTCTTCCAGTTCTATTTCCCGAGAACTTCAGAAAAACATAAACACTTCGGCAGGTCTTCTGACTTACTCCATCGCCAAGCACCTTCCCATGACCCTCAAGAGTCCACAGTGGTTATCATCTATTCGCTTGGCAACTTTGATTTCGGAGCTTACAGCAGCGGGTCTGTACAGGACTTTCACCTGTTTCCCTATTAATCGACTGATTTCGGACACATCCGAACCCTCGAACCAAAATGCACCACAAAAGTACAAGAAAATATCAACACGAACAAATGGAGTAAGAAAAAAAATAAACAAATACGAAAACTTTTATCGGTTGAGATTTGTTAATTGTCTGAAAACAGTCAATCTATCAAACAAATAAGAAAGCCTTGAAACATTATTAACAACTAAAAAGTACTGCGTATGTTTAAGTATCTTCTATTCCCCAAACTGCCATCATCAAACACGGTGTCGCTCCTGACTCTATGGACACGCATCATCATTGGCATGCTATTTCTTAACCACGGCATCGAAAAATGGATGAATTTCAGTAGCATGGTTGAAACATTTCCAGATCCATTATGGTTAGGAAGCACCATCTCGCTAATTTTAGTAATTTTTGCCGAGGTGTTCTGCGCTTTCGCCTTCATTTTCGGAATATTTTTCCGCATAGCGTTGATCCCGATAATAATAAGCATGAGTGTGGCCTTCTTCATTGTCCACAATGATTTGCCATTAGCAAGCAAGGAATTAGCACTCATATACCTTATAATATTTATCATCTGCTTTATTTCCGGACCTGGACGCTACTCAGTTGACCATATTATGGTTCGTAGGTGTCATAAAGAAAACTGTTATAAAGAAGCTGAATTTGAATAAGAATAACAAAAAAACTCCCGCAGAATAGTTATTGAGTTCAATAGTTATCCTGCGGGAGCTTAATTTATACCGACTATTTTAAGACAGATTTTTCTTTGCCTGCTGACTCTGCATCTTTTTCCACTGCGCACGCGCCAATTCCTGCATATCAACTACAGAGTCTTTCTCATCAACAATTTCAAATCCGAGCATTGTCTCAATCACATCCTCCATAGTGACAATTCCGCGAAAACCGCCGTATTCATCAATAATGATAGATATATGCTCTTTCTTTTCAAGCAACTTCTCCCAGATATTAGCTACAGGCTCATCCTCTGGGAAAGAAAGAATCGGACGAGCCATTTCCTTCAAACGGATGCTAAACTTATCTTCTGCAAGACGCTCCAGAATAGTCTGGCGAAGCACATAACCAGTGACATAGTCGCTGTTGTCATCATCGTATATCGGGATGCGTGAATAGTTATTAAACTCTTCAGTCTTGTAGAACTCCTTAAGAGTCATAGAACTGTCCGCCATTTCAACAACCACGCTCGGAGTCATAATTTCATGAGCTGTAATCGTGTCAAGTTTAAGCAGGTTCTGAATCATCTTATTTTCCTTCTTCTGAAGCACGCCCTCTTCGGCACCTACAGTTACCATCGCAGACACTTCTTCACGACTTACTGCCACTTGGTTTGTCCCAGACGAAATGAGATGAGTCAGTTTCTCTATTAAAAAAACAAGGGGAAAGGTAATAATAATCAGAAATTTGATAACCGCAGAGGCCGGTATGGCGAGTTTCCGCCAATAATAAGACCCGATAGTTTTAGGAAATATCTCGGAGAATACTAAAATGAGTAATGTAAAAATAGCAGAAAGTACACCAACTCCTGTACTGTCAAACACTTTAGCCGCCTGTGAACCCACCAAAGACGCACCAACCGTGTTGGCTATAGTATTAACAACCAATATCGCAGAAATAGGGCGATCAATATTTACCTTAAGGTTCTTAAGACGTTCCGCCCCATTAACACCCTGATTTTCTAAAGTCGTTATATAAGAAAGAGGAGTTGACAATAATGTTGCCTCCAAAACAGAGCAAATGCCAGAAACAATAAGGGCAAATGCCATATATGTTATGATTAGTTCCATAATAATCTATTATCTTTTGTGACACTTTAAAACAAATTAAACGAGGACATTAACGCTCACTACCTTAGCATCACTTGCAAGAAAGAAAAATTATTACAAAACTTAGACTTTGAAGAATACAAAGTCACCTCTTTATCAAATAAATAGTCGTGGAAAAATGTTGCGAAACTTGTCGCGGGACAACTGTCTGAGTCAGTCATTTCTATAATAATGTATTGTTTAACAATGCAAAGTTAAGAAGTTTTATAGATTTAGGCAAACTAAAGCACAAGGAAGTGAATAAATTCACTCCAATGCGTCTATCCCCAATTACCTGAACATCCTTAAGCAATGCTTACGAGTTCTATTTCAAATACCAATGTGGAATTACCCGGAATTTCTCCATTGGCACGACTTCCGTAACCAAGTTCAGAAGGAATGACTACTTCCCACTTATCGCCTGCGTGCATATGACTCAATGCAATCTTCCAACCAGAAATGAGGTCGGAAAGGCGAAAAGCCACAGGATAGCCTTGAGTATAAGAACTGTCAAATTCGGCCCCGTCAATAAACTTACCCACATAGTTCACACAAACAATACTGCGGATATTCGGACATTTAGTACCACTACCACTGCGTATTACTTTGTACAAAATACCTTCAGGCAGTTTGTGCATACCTTCCTCTTTGGAACGAGAATTAAAATATTCTATATTCTTTTGCTTATATTCTTTCTTGGACATAATAATCAGGTGCAAATAAGTGACGGCAAGAATGTTATCACCTCTAAAACATAGCACTAAAGTTTGCCTCCATAGGCCAGATCGCCCGCATCACCGAGCCCTGGCACAATATACGCATGGTCATTGAGTTCGGCATCGATTGCACCACACCAAAGGGTGACATCATCGCGTTCCCCATAAACAGTCTTTATATAATCCACTCCCTTTTGCGAGGCTATAACGGAACAAAGATGTATAACCGCAGGCTGACCTTTAGTACAAAACGCTTCAAGTCCAAGTTCCATACTACCTCCTGTTGCAAGCATCGGATCTGCAACAATCAAAGTCCTCCCGCTGAGGTCGGGAGTTGCCATATACTCAATCTTTATGCCTACATCCTCGCACTCCTTATCTTTGTAATAGCGATAGGCAGAAACAAAGGCGTTGTCTGCTGTGTCGAACACATCCAGGAAGCCTTGATGGAACGGCAGACCAGCTCTGAATATAGTTCCAAGAACTATTGAGTCGTCATGCGTACTCATCTCTGCAACACCAAGAGGAGTCTGCACCGACTTTACCGTATACGTAAGTGTCTTGCTAACCTCATATGCCATCATCTGACCTATACGCTGCAGATTACAGCGAAACTTCGCCCTGTCTGCCTGTATGCTGACATCACGAAGTTCACTCAAAAATTTATTGATAACAGAGTTCGATTCTGCGAAATTGACAATTTTCATTCTTATGCTATCGTTTATTTGACTTCCAAAACATCCACTTTGGCACAGGAGGCTCGCTATACGACATTTCTTCTCTGAAGCGCTTGCGCAAAATCTGCTCGTAGGTCAAGCCGCGGGTTATTATCTTATAGATAGTTGACCAATCGGGCAGCCCGCCTATATTGCGGTCGTCAATGAAGTAATCGGCATTAACCTTAGGTGAGAAGTTGGTGTTCCTGTCGGCAAGAAAGTCATTAGGTTCGTCGCTATTGACTGCATAGAATTCCACTCCCCGCTCTCGGCACCAATTAACGGCATCCTCAAGAAGTTTGCCATTGCGCATCGTATAAAGAATCACCTTGTGCCTATCCGCTATAAGCATTTTAAGCACCTCTGTGGCAAAAGGAAGCTCTTCACCTATTTCCGGATAGCGATGTTCCACTATCGTCCCATCAAAATCTACAGCAATTACCATGCTTATAATATTATATATTAGATTTCTTCAATTTTCTTTCCAGCCTCACCATAGCCATAACCATAACCGCCACCATAGCCATAACCGCCGTAGCCATAGCTCTTTCCATAGCCATAACGTCTGCCATAACCGTAACCTCCGTAACGCTTATAACTATAAGAACCTGTCTCCACCTTTGCTGCATTGAGAATTATGTTCACATTTGGAAGGCGCTTATCGACTGCAAGTGAATTCACAAGGTCTATGTCTCCCTTAAGCGTGTAGTTGGCACGAACAACAAACAATGTGGCATCGGCAACTTTTCCGATTGTCAACGTATCTGACACAAGGCCTACCGGAGCGGTATCAAGTATCACATAGTCGTATTTCTGCTTAAGATAGTCTATCGCTGTCACCAAGTTCTCTTTCTCCAGCAACTCTGCAGGATTTGGAGGTATCGGACCTGCCGCAATAATATCAAGATTAGGGCTTACATCTGACTTTTGAATGATTGACTCCAGATATGCATAGTCATCTGCAGGACGTGTGAAGAAGTTTGAAATACCCTTCACCGAGTTCGCCAAATTGAAGAGTCCGGCAAGACGCGGTTTGCGAATATCAAGACCTACTACAACAACTTTCTTTCCTGCAAATGCGATACTTGCGGCCAGATTGGACGCGATACAAGTTTTTCCTTCGCCCGAAGTTGTTGATGTAAACAATATTACATTCTGTCCCTTCGACAGCACGAACGGAAGATTTGAACGTATGCCTCGATAGACCTCAACCACTACGCTGTTGCGGTTTTCCTGCACGACCACATTTCGGTCACCCTTGTCCAAAGCCTTGATAAAAGGCACTGAGCCCAAAACTGGCACATTTGTAAGTTTGAGCAAATCGTCACGTCCCTCTATACGATAGCGGAAAAAATCACGAACAAAGTAATACACATAAGGAAGAGCCAAACCTACCAAGAGCGCCACGAGCAAAATCATATTTCTCTTCGGAGAAATCGGACCTGAAACCATCGGTTCCTCTATGACCTTGCCCTTATAAGCCGATGACGCAAGAGTGATGGCATTTTCCTCTCGTTTCTGCAAAAGCATCAAGTAGAGTCCTGCCTTTACTTCCTGCTGACGGTTTATATCAGCAAGAGCACGTTCCTTACTTGGTGCAGAAGAAATTTTACTTGCATACTTGTCGTGCTGACTCTGCAACTGGTTTCGACGAATTGTAAGTTGTTGCTTTGATGACTGCAACGAAGACTTTATGCTATTAAAGTAAGTTTCAACCTCTTCTGTAATCAAACTAACTGCAGGGTTGTCTTCCGACGCCGAACGCAAAAGTCGATTACGTTCCATAACCAGCTCATTATACTTAGCAATAGTGGCATTTATCGAAGCATCACTAAGTCCCACATTCGAAGGCAACACCTGCAAATAATTGTCTGAGTCGAGGGCGTAGTCCAATACATAGTCAACCAAATTCAGCTGTGTATTGACATCTATAATCTGAGTTTCAAACTCCATATTGCGAGAAACATCCATTGCAGCATCAGCAGCGTAATTCACAATACCCGAACTTTTCTTGTATTGCTCCAATTCAGTTTCAGTCATATTGAGTTCTTTGCTAATTACACCGATACGTTCAGCAATAAAGTCCTCGGTACGACGAGCCTCATACATATTATCTTCATTAGCATCTTCATTATAAATGTCAACCAGTTTCATCAGATAATCTGCGCTACGCTCTGGTATGTTATCGCTAAGCGTTACTCGCGCAATAGTTGTCTCTTCAGATGTAGGAGATACAGATATGGCGCTTGCGTAATAACGTGCTACGGCATCAAGAGGTCTTATCACCGCTTCCAAACGGCGCATCTCACTAAAATCAACATTGCTATTTTGATATATCGGGTTGCGCTCTACAATTATCGTTCCAAATGTAGTAGTAAATCTTGCGGGCAAAGTGCTGGCTTCCTTCTCCATGGAAGTATCGCCATAAGTGATTTTAGCCACAATGCCGGCATTCTTGCTGTCAATCGCGATAGACACCGCCCCCTTAAGAGAATCAATCTCATTCGCATCCAAATCGACCAGATAAGGAGAATGCTTGCGATAGACCTCTGCATCCCTAACACGACCAGCCAGTTGGTAAGATGTGTAAAGTTTCAAAGAACGCACTGTACGCTTAGCCAAAGACTTTGTTGCCAGAATTTCAATTTCGTTAGCAAAACCGTCACTATTATTCTTCATACCAAGCTCTTGGAATGTTGCGCTAATAGAAGAAGAAGTACGCTTATTGTCCCTATCTTTAATGAGAACCTTAGAAGTAACATTATAAACTGGCACTGCATAGCGCAAATAGATAAAAGCCGCGCTCAAACACACAGCAACAGATGCTATAAACCAATATTTATATCGCAATAGCAGAACCCAAAGTATTCGGATATCGAAACCTCCATCCTCTTCTTCCGGCCTATTACCATACCCATAAGTGTTTTCACCATTTCTTTCAGAGTAGTCCTTCATAATGAACAGTTTTTATTTAAAACAACGCAAGAAGATATACAACCCTCAGACATTATTATATTATATCACCGTACAAAATTACATTTTTTTTCACGAACAACAAAATACAAGAAGACATATCGCATCATCCCCCTCAATACCTTAACTACATCATACGATAAGTGCCACTTCCAAAGTCACTACATAGTACAATTTACATCCTGCAAGTCTGAAGTTATTTCAAACAAAAACATGTTCTGTACAGCAAAACGGTCTAACCCCCGATATAAAATCACGTCTCCTCGGTCCCAAATTTACATCTCCCCACTAAAAACTATAAATAAAAGTAATATTTGTACAAATAATAGTTTTATTTATATAAATATTAGTTTTATTCTTACAAATATAAGTTTTATTTATACTTTTCTCCGAGGACACAGAATGTTTAT
>Ga0233374_1000107_pt1 | contig 19711 bp, 16 predicted proteins | sample ElkDunMinimDraft_FD_180688 | JGI IMG/M metagenome (GOLD analysis project Ga0233374, IMG submission 180688) | Fecal eukaryotic communites from dung pellets of Tule Elk in California, USA - Elk Dung E1 | ecosystem: Host-associated > Mammals > Digestive system > Large intestine > Fecal | place...
AGTTGGTAGAGCAATTGACTCTTAATCAATGGGTCCAGGGTTCGAGTCCCTGAGGGCGTACAATTAGGAGAGGTGGCAGAGTGGTCGATTGCACCGGTCTTGAAAACCGACGTACTGAGAGGTACCGGGGGTTCGAATCCCTCCCTCTCCGCAAGAAAAGGCATCCATTAGGGTGCCTTTTGTTTTATATTGGTATCCGATATGTTTTTAAGGGGTTGCATAAATTTAGGGCAGATTCCATTTTTATGTAAAGTTCTTTTTTGAGTAATTTATAATAAAAAACGGAGCACATTGTGAGGTGCCCCGTTAGCTTAACTCGACTGTGTGTTTGATTACATTTTCTCCATAGCCTGCTCGAGGTCGGCGATGATGTCGTTTACGTTTTCGATGCCTACGGAAAGGCGGATGAGGTCGGGAGCGACACCAGCTTCGAGGAGTTGCTCCTCGCTGAGCTGGCGATGAGTATGGCTTGCCGGATGAAGAACGCAAGTGCGTGCGTCAGCCACGTGGGTCACGATGCAGATGAAGTCGAGACTGTCCATGAACTTGATGGCTTCCTCGCGCGAACCTTTCAATCCGAATGCAATCACTCCGCATGAACCGTTAGGGAGATACTTCTGTGCAAGGTCGTAATATTTGTTGCCAGGCAGACCGCAATAGTTCACCCATGCTACTTTAGGGTTGTCTTGCAACCATTCTGCCACTTTTTGTGCGTTCTCGCAATGTCGAGGCATGCGAAGGTGGAGTGTCTCAAGTCCGAGGTTGAGCAGGAATGAGTTGTGAGGTCCAGGAATAGAGCCGAGGTCGCGCATGAGCTGTGCCACGAGCTTTGTCATGTATGCCTTCTTTCCGAATGCTTTAGTGTATGTCAGTCCGTGATAGCTCTCGTCAGGGGTGCAGAGTCCGGGGAACTTGTCTGCATATGCGTCCCAATCAAAGTTTCCGCTATCAACAACGGCTCCGCCCACTTGAGTGGCATGTCCGTCCATGTATTTTGTTGTAGAGTGGGTCACGATGTCGCATCCCCATTCGAAAGGGCGGCAGTTGATAGGCGTAGCAAATGTGTTATCGACGATGAGCGGCACTCCGTGGCGGTGGGCCATCTTAGCAAAGCGCTCTATGTCAAACACGTTGCCTCCAGGGTTTGAAATTGTTTCACCGAAGAAGCATTTTGTGTTAGGACGGAATTCTTTTTCGATGCGTTCGTCATCCCAGTCGGGGTCGATGAACGTGCATTCTATTCCGAGCTTTTTCATAGTCACGCCGAAGAGGTTGTATGTTCCTCCGTAGATGGTGTTGCTCGTAATGAAGTGGTCGCCCGACTGGCAGATGTTAAAGATGGCATAGAAGTTGGCGGCCTGTCCCGATGATGTGAGCATGCATCCCACACCGCCTTCAAGCGCATTGATTTTTGCCGCTACGGCATCGTTAGTAGGGTTTGCAAGTCGGGTGTAGAAATACCCTTCGTCTTCAAGGTCGAAGAGACGAGCCATCTGCTCGCTTGTGTCGTATTTGAATGTTGTGCTTTGATAGATAGGCAATACTCTTGACTCTCCCTTTTTAGGAGTCCAACCAGCCTGTACGCACAGAGTCTCTAAATTCTTTTTCATTGTTTATGCTTTTAATGTGTTCGTTTACGATGCTGTCATTAACAATTTCCATTTCCACTTTCATGAATCCGATGGAAAGCATTTCTATGTCTGTGGCGGCAACTCTTGACAAGTCAATTTGGGCGCGCTTACTATATGGCCCTCTGTCATTGACCCTCACAATTGTTGATTTTCCGTTTTTTGGATTTGTCACTTTTATATGTGTGCCAAAAGGCAGCTTGCGGTGAGCGCAAGTGTATGCCTCTTTGTCATATCTCTCGCCGTTGCTGGTGCGTCGCCCATGAAACCTGTCGGCGTAGTATGTTGCATACACCTCGGTCTTTGTGCTGTCTTGTCCATATGCGGATAAGGGCAGGAGTGAGGATAAAAAGACGAGGCAGACGAAGGTCTGCCTGTCAGTTATGTGTTGCACCAGACTTTTCATGATGCAAAATAAGTAAAAAATATTAATATTGCGCCTTTGTCAAGGCATTAATTTATTTTGTCAGGGCTTCCAGTTCCGTCTTGATTATTTCTTCGCCTGGGAAACCTATGTATTTGTTCGCTACGCCACCATCTTTGTCTACAATGACATATGTTGGTATTCCTTCGCTTTCGAACTGGTCGAGTAGGGTGTTCCATTGTCCCTCAGTCACATAGTAATGGTCGCCGTGAATCTCCGCAATCATTTCCTTCCATGTGTCTTCAGGCGAAGAGGGGCCTGTGATATAAACGAAAGTGACATCCTCTGCGAATACTTCTTTCACAGGGATTATAGTCTTCATGGCCGCGCGGCAAGGAGGACACCATGTAGCCCAAAAGTCGACAAGAACAGTTTTGCCTTCGTAGTTTGCCATAATACTCTTGAACACGTCTTCGCCTGTTAGTGTATTGTCAAGCGACTTAACAGTCACTCCTTCGGCCAACTCGTAATCAGCCAAAGAGTCCATCACTTGCGTTGTTTCCGACTCTGATGTTGAATTTCCATTGCCTGCACATCCGATCATTGCAGCTGTCGCTAGCATCAATAACATTTTTTTCATAATTTGTGTGTTTTTAAGTAGTTAAGGAGTAGACCATACAAATATACAAATCATCTTTCAATAATGAAAGTGTATCAGTTAAATTCCAACAAAAATGTAGTAGGTATCGGGCGTGTCCTGTCCGAGTGGTTCAATGGCACCAATGTCTTCCCGAACCTAAGAAATGACACGAACATGTTTCGGGCGACACATAGGTCTGCCCCTACAAATTAACTCCTGAAAAGGGTGCCTGCAAGGGGTACACCTACAACTCAAAAACTTATAAACTTAAGTTTCGTAGTGAGCGTGTTCAACTCTCGTACTCAGCGTTCTTTTGACGAAACATTATTGTCGTTTTGGCTTTTCCCGTTTTAGCCTAATCAAGAGTGTTGGCATTATGTGGCTTTTATAGTTTATATGCCTTGATGTTCAGAAGTGAAAAGTTTTTTTATATCTTTGTGGTGATTAATTGGCTAATATGAAATTAATTATAAATACAGAAGATATGAAAAGATTGTCAATGCCATTGTTCGTGGTGGCTTTTATCGCTTTGTTTGCATGCTCTTGTGACCATAAACGCCAATATGAGGCAGTGGAGGGCGACCCTATGGAATCGCGCATCTATACTTTGGACAATGGTCTGAAGGTGTACCTGACTGTCAACAAGGAGACTCCGCGCATCCAAACTTACATACCTGTGCGTGTGGGGGGGAAGAACGACCCTGCCGAGACAACAGGTCTGGCCCACTACTTTGAACACCTGATGTTTAAGGGTACAGAAAACTTCGGTACAAGCAATTATGCTGCAGAGAAACCTCTGCTCGATGAAATTGAAGCTCTGTTTGAAGTATATCGTACAAAAAGTGATTCTACCGAGCGTGCGGAAATATATCGCAAGATAGATAGTGTGTCGTTTGAGGCATCCAAATATTTCATACCGAATGAGTATGATAAACTGATGGCTTCGATTGGTGCAGAAGGGACGAATGCCTACACAAGTTTCGACGTGACTTGCTATCAGGAGGATATACCTGCTAACCAGCTTGAAAATTGGGCGAAGATTCAGTCAGATCGTTTTAAGCACAATGTGATTCGTGGTTTCCATACAGAATTGGAGACTGTGTATGAGGAGAAGAATATGAGTCTTACAAAAGATTCAAGAAAGCTACTTGAGAAATTGCTTTCTGCGTTGTATAAGAAACATCCTTATGGAACTCAAACGGTGTTAGGTTCGCAGGACCACTTGAAGAATCCGTCAATTACTAATATCAAGGAGTATTACAATAAGTGGTATGTGCCTAACAATATGGCAATATGTATGTCGGGAGATTTTGACTTCGACGAGGCTATGGAAATTATCGAGAAGTACTTTGGCGACATGCAGCCTAACGACAGTTTGCAGATGTTACAGTTTGAGAAGGAAGAGGAAATCACTTCGCCTATTGAAGTTGATGTGTGGGGACTTGAGGCTGAATGTCTGGCTTTGGCTTGGCGATTCCCAGGGGCATCATCACAGGAGGCTCTTATGCTCAGCGTTGTCGACGCCATCATGACCAACGGCAAGGCTGGTCTCATCGACCTCAATCTGATGCAGGAACAAAAGGTTCTCTACGCTGGCTCGTTCCCTTACGATATGGCCGACTACACAACTTACATCATCCAGGCGGGGCCAAAGCATGGGCAGACTCTCGAGGAGGCTAAAGCATTGCTGTTAGAGCAGATTGACCTGCTCCGCAAGGGCGAATGGGACGAGTCGTTGCTTAAGGCTGGTATAGCAAACCAAAAACTCACAATCCAGAAGATGCTTGAAGAGAACGAGTCGCGTGCTGACTTCTTCGTTCAGTCGTTTGGTTCTGGCATAGACTGGTCTGACATGGTGAACCGTGTTGAACGTATGGAAAATATCACTAAGGCCGACGTTGTGGAATTTGCCAACAAGTATCTGAAGGACTCTAACTACGCCGTTGTCTACAAGCGTCAGGGGCAAGACCCTAACGAAAAGAAGATAGCAAAACCTGCTATCACGCCAATCATGACCAATCGCGACACGACTAGTGCATTCTTGCGCGAAATTCAGAAGTCTGTTGTGACACCAATTGAACCAATGTTTGTTGATTTCAGCAAAGATATGGAACGTGGCGAGATTGGGATGCTGCCGATGTTGTATAAAAAGAACGTGATGAATGACATCTTCACTCTTAAATACATTTTCGATTTCGGCACTAATGAAATAAAAACTCTTGGGCTTGCGAGAGACTACATGGATTATCTCGGTACATCAGATATGACCGCGGCGGAAATAAAGCAGGCATTCTATAATTTGGCATGCAACTACTCAATATCTACAGGTACAAGAAAAACTACAATCACCGTGAGCGGCTTGTCTGAGAATATGAAAGAGGCTATGTCTCTTCTTGAGAAAGTTGTCACAGACGCGCAACCTAACAAGGCGGCATACGATAATCTTGTGGCAGACATCCTTAAATCACGTAGCGACAACAAGGCAAATCAGGCAACGAACTTCTCGCGTTTGCGTATGTATGGACTTTATGGCAATGAGAATCCTGCAAAAAATATTGTCAGTGAAGAGGAACTTACGCAGACGATTACTCCTGAATCGCTGATTAAAACTATTTCAGACCTTTGGAACACCGAACATAGGGTTGTCTACTATGGTCCTATGGAGATGGATGAAGTTTCGGAAGTTGTTGTAGAAGTACATGAGGTTGGTGCAACTCTTAAACATGTTGAGAAGAATGATGCGTATAAGCTTCAGCTTACAACAGAAAATATTGTTTATATAGCGCCTTACGATGCTAATCAGATTTATCTTTCTTCTGTTTCGAACTACGGAGAGATGTATAGCGAGGAGCTTCATCCGTCAATAACCCTCTACAACGAATATTTCGGTGGAGGCATGAATGGTATCGTATTCCAAGAGATGCGTGAGGCGCGTGGTTTGGCGTATAGTGCAAATGCATTTATGGCTGAACCTGCGCGAATAGAAGACCCTGCTTATTTCGCAACTGTAATTGCCACTCAGAACGATAAGATGATTGATGCGCTTACCGCCTTTGATGAGATTATAAATAATATGCCTGTGAGCGAGAAGGCGTTTGGCATAGCTAAGGATGCATTGCTTGCCCGTTTGCGTACTGAGCGTATCACACGTTTTTCGGTAATCGACTATTTCCTTGAGCAGGAGGAACTGGGACTTAAAGAAGACACTCGCAAGCAACTCTTTGATGCAGTGCAGGCTATGACATTGGAGGATGTTGTGGCATATCAGCAGAAAAACATAAAGGGACGTAAATATACTACTTGCATTCTCGGGCGTGAAAGCGATCTTGACATGAAGTCGCTTGAGAAATGGGGTAGGATAGTCCGTCTTACTCAGGAAGATATCTTCGGATATTAGAAATATGTATTTACAACACTGGTGAATTTCGCGGGTGCGGAACTTGCCAGTGTTGATCTTAATTTATATAATACTGAAAACATTAAATAGCACATGAAACGCATCTCGTTTTTGATGGCATTGTTTCTTTCGGTTGCAATAAACGCAATGGCAAGCCATCGTCATACTCAGACTTTTAAAACAGGTTGGAAATTTACTCGTGTCGACGATTCGGCGGCTTCGCAGGTAGACTACGATGATAGTAGATGGCAAACGGTAACAGTGCCGCACGACTGGGCTATCTATGGTCCTTTTGATGCAAACAATGACCGACAGCAGGTGGCCATAGAACAGGACGGACAGAAGGAGGCAATGGCGCATGCCGGACGTACAGGCGGTCTTCCTTTCGTAGGTCCAGGATGGTACAGATTGGAGTTCGAAGCGCCGGAATTTACAGACGGACGTCGTGCTACACTCGTGTTTGACGGTGCCATGAGTCACGCTCGTGTGTGGGTTAATGGTAATGAGGCAGGTTATTGGCCTTACGGATACAATTCTTTCTATCTTGATGTAACGCCATACATGAAGGAGGGCGGAGTGAACACTCTTGCCGTGCGTCTGGAAAACTACGAAGAGAGTTCGCGCTGGTATCCAGGAGCGGGTCTGTATCGCAATGTGCACCTTGTCGTTACCGACGAAGTGGCAGTGAAGATGTGGGGAACATATATCACCACGCCTGTCGTGCGCAAGGATTTCGCCAAAGTTAACGTGCAGGTCGAACTCGATATGCCTGCCGATGCCAACCCGAACAACATAAGCATAAATACTGACATTTTCGGTCCCGACGGAACAACTTGTGTCGCAAGTGGAACCGATAAACTTACACGCTACGACGAGGGAATCAAGACATTGCAACTTGTCGTTCAGAATCCGATGCTGTGGAGTCCGGAAACGCCATATCTCTACAAGGCGGTTACGACGGTGATGAATGGTGCGACAACTACAGATGTATACGAAACCACTTTCGGAATCCGTACCATAGAGGTTATTCCGGAAAAGGGATTTTTCCTTAACGGAGAACGGACTGTGTTCAAAGGCACATGTAATCATCATGACAACGGACCGCTCGGGGCTGTAGTAAACAACACGGCTGTGCGTCGCAAGGTGCGCATGCTCAAGGATATGGGTAGCAATGCCTACCGCACATCCCATAATATGCCGGAACCCGAATTAGTGCAGGCGTGCAATGAGATGGGCATGATGGTCATGGCGGAAAGTTTTGACGAGTGGAAGCGTTCAAAGGTCAAAAACGGATACAACCGCGACTTTAAGGAGTGGATAGAGAAAGACATAGTAAACCTTGTTCGTCGCTATCGCAACGATCCGTCCGTGGTCATGTGGTGCATGGGCAATGAGGTGCCCGACCAGGGGACTTCGGACGGAGGCAAGGTGAACCGCATGATACAGGACATTTTCCATCGTGAAGACCCTACACGTCCTTGCACTGTTGGCATGGACCGTGTCGACCTGGTTGTCAAGAACGGGTTTGCCCATATCCTTGATGTGCCAGGGTTCAACTATCGTTCACATCTTGTACAGGATGCCTACAAGCGTCTGCCCCAGCAGGTTGTTCTCGGAAGCGAAACCGCATCTACGGTGAGCTCACGCGGAGTCTACAAGTTCCCAGTTGAGCGTCGTTCGATGGCAATGTATGACGACCATCAGTCGTCATCCTATGACCTGGAACATTGCAGCTGGAGCGATCTGCCAGAAGACAACTTCATTCTTTATGAAGACCTCCCTTACGGCATGGGCGAATTTGTATGGACAGGCTTTGACTATCTTGGCGAGCCGACACCATACTATACAAATTGGCCAAGCCATTCATCTCTCTTTGGCATCATCGACTTGGCTGGATTGCCAAAGGACAGGTATTACCTTTACCGCAGCCATTGGAACAAAGACGACCACACTCTCCACATTCTCCCGCATTGGACGTGGAACGGACGTGAGGGACAGACCACTCCCGTGTTCGTCTATAGCGATTATCCTACTGTCGAACTCTTCGTTAACGGGGTTAGTCAGGGCAAGCGAACAAAGGATCTGAACGTTACGATTAATGATACCGAGAACGACTCAAGCCGTAAGGCTCTCGCACGTCAGAAACGTTATCGCCACATGTGGATGGACACGAAGTTCGAACCAGGGACATTGCGTGCGGTCGCTTACGACGCCAGCGGAAATGCATGTATGGAAACCGAGGTGCATACGGCAGGTGAACCTTACGCCATAGAACTCATACCGGAGGAGAAGCGTTCGCTCAAGGCCGGCACCGAAGATCTTGCATACATTACAGTTCGTGTGGTTGACAAGGACGGCAATCTGTGTCCTGACGCGCAGCATAGCGTTAAGTTCAGTGTGAAGGGAGCAGGTACATATCGTGCCGGAGCTAACGGTGACCCTACAAACCTCGAACTTTTCCATTTGCCTAAGATGAAGGTGTTCAACGGAATGATGACAGCCATAGTGCAAGAGAGTGGTAAATCAGGAAAAGTGACTCTTACAGCATCTGCCAAAGGACTTAAGTCTGCAAAATTAGAAATTGTGGTTGAGTGATGAGATATGAAATTTTATCTGATTGGACTTTTTGCTTAAATCCTTGGCTCTCTCTAAAATGAAAGTTGCCTTTTTCGATATTGACGGAACATTGGTGTCTTTTTGCACCCATAAGATACCTCAGTCTGCTATTGATGCAATAGGCCGACTGAGAAAACAGGGCGTTAAAGTCTTTATAGCCACGGGACGTCCGCGTCCGTTCATAGACAACCTTGGCGAACTGGAATACGACGGCATTATCTCTGTCAATGGTGCCAGTTGCCGTATGGAAGACGGAACGGTAGTAGACAGTGTACCAGTTGACAAAGCAGATCTTTTGCGTCTCATAGAGTATTGCCGCAACAAACCTTTCCCTGTCGCCTTTGCTACGGATGATTATGCATTTCTGAATATGATAACGCCAGAAGTGACCGAAGTTTTCAGTTTGCTACATATCCCTTTGCCAGAGATTCGTCCGATAGAGTATTGCCTCAAGGTAGACGTCATGCAAGTGATTTCATTTTTTTCTGAAGAGGAGGAGGGTTTCATGATGCAAAACGTGCTGGCTGGATGTGATTCGCATCGTTGGCATCCACTTTTTACAGATGTCATAGCAAAAGGTATAAGCAAGAGTACCGGAATCGATTCCGTGCTAAAACATTGCGGCATAGGCCTGTCCGAAGTTTACGCCTTTGGTGATGGCGGTAATGACATACCTATGCTTCGCCATGTTCCCAATAGTGTTGCTATGGGTAATGCTTCAGACGAAGTCAAGCGTGCGGCCAGATACGTAACTGATACCGTGGATAATGATGGAATTGCGAAGTTTCTCGAACAATTCTTGGTGTGAAAGTCTGTTGGAGCAGAGGTAAATGAAAATCCCGAACTTGCTAAGCATATTCGGGATTCATTATATAGTGGTGTATGTGTGCTAGAAATTGAAGTAATTCTTTGCGTTATAGTATGAAATATCCTCTATCATCTGCTTCACACGATCCATTTCGCTTACTGGTATTTCTCCATTTTCGATGTCGCGTCCTACAAGGTTGCATAGCACGCGGCGGAAATATTCATGGCGAGGGTATGAGAGGAAGGAACGTGAGTCGGTGAGCATACCAACGAATCTGCTCAAGAGTCCGAGGAGAGAGAGTGCGTTCATTTGTTTTTCCATACCGTCCTTCTGATCGAGGAACCACCATCCTGACCCCCATTGTATCTTTCCCGGGCATGTGCCGTCCTGGAAGTTTCCGAGCATTGTTGCCACTACCTCGTTGTCGGCTGGATTCAGGTTGTAGATGATGGTTTTTGTCAGTTTGTCGTTTGATGCAAGTCGGTTGAGGAACTTCGACATAGCTTTAGCGGTGTTGAACTGGCCAATGGAGTCAAAGCCTGTGTCTGGTCCAAGCAAATTGAACATCTTTGTATTGTTATCGCGTATTGCTCCATAATGGAATTGTTGTGCCCACCCTGATTCATGGTCCATTTCAGCAAATATTACCATCATTGCGCTCTTGAACTTAAGGATTTCTTGGTGTGTGAGTTCATTGCCGCCATATACCTTATTGAATATTGCATTTATTTCAGCGTCGGTATAGTCTTCCGCATAGAATTCTTCTATTCCATGGTCGGATAGTTTACAACCGTTCTCAGCAAAAAAGTCGTGACGGGTCTGAAGTGCGTCAATAACATCCTGGAATTTGCTGATTGTCACTCCGCTGACTTCTGAGAGTTTTTCAATATATGCCTTGAAGTTTTGGGCGTTTTCAACAGTCATTGCTTTGTCCGGGCGCCATGCTGGTATCATCTTGATTTCAAAACCGCTTTCACGCGTTTTCTTGTGCCATTCAAGAGTGTCAACAGGGTCATCGGTAGTACATACGGTCTCCACATTGTAACGGCGCATCATTCCTCGTGCTGTATATGTTGGGTCGTTCTGGAGTTTGTCGGTACATTCATCATATATTTCACGCGCTGTTTTTGGATTTAGCACTTTGTCAATGCCGAATGCAGTTTTGAGTTCCAAGTGTGTCCATCCGTATAATGGGTTGCGGAATGTATATGGTACTGTTTCTGCCCATTTTTCAAACTTTTCCCAGTCGGTTGTGTCTGTTCCTGTACAATACTTTTCAGGCACTCCGTTGCTTCTCATGGCGCGCCATTTGTAGTGGTCACCTCCAAGCCATATTTCTGTGAGCGAACGGAATTTATGGTCGTCGGCAACCATCTTTGGAATGAGGTGGCAATGGTAGTCTATTATTGGCATTTTTGCCGCATGTTCGTGATAGAGCATCTGTGCAGTTTCGGTCTGCAACAGAAAGTCTTTGTCCATGAAGTCTTTCATCATTCTCTCTGTTTATAAGGTTATCGTTACGAATTTACACTTTTTGTTTGAATTATTTATCATATTTCTTTAATTTTGTGGCAATATTGTTAATCAAAACATCATTATGAAAGCATTAAATAAGCGTACGGCACCTAAGTGTGTTGCTCCTGAAAGGATAATTCAGTTTGGCGAGGGCAATTTTCTTCGTTGTTTTGTAGACTGGATTGTTTACAATATGAATAAAAAGACTGATTTCAATTCTAGTGTTGTAGTAGTTCAACCTATTGAAAAAGGTATGGTAGATTGGTTAAATGGTCAGGATTGTCTTTATCATGTCAATCTTCAGGGTCGTCTGAATGGTGAAGTTATAAATTCACTCACTCGCATTGACTGTATAAGCAGGGCTCTAAATCCTTACACACAGAATCAGGCGTTTTTGTCGCTTGCCGACCAACCTGAAATTCGTTTTGTCATAAGTAATACAACTGAAGCAGGTATTGCTTTTGACCCTTCATGCAAGCTTTCTGACACGCCTGCTTCGTCGTATCCTGGCAAGCTCACTCAACTGCTATATCGTCGTTTCCTGACATTCAAGGGTGACAAGACAAAGGGGCTTATCATCATGCCTTGCGAATTAATTTTCCTTAACGGCCACCACTTGAAGAAGTGTATTTATCAGTATATTGAACTATGGAAGGACGATTTCGGCAAGGATTATGCCAAGTTTAAGGAGTGGTTCACTAAATACTGTTATGTGTGTGCTACGCTTGTTGACCGCATCGTTCCAGGATTCCCTCGCAAGGATATTGCAAAAATTCAGAAGCAGGTGTGCTATGAGGATAACTTGGTTGTACAGGGCGAGGCATTCCATCTTTGGGTAATCGAGAAACCTGACAACATGTCTATTGCCGCATTGAAGAAGGAATTCCCTGCGGAAAAGGCAGGTCTCAATGTCCTTATAGCTCCATCGGAAAAACCTTATCATGAGCGAAAGGTTACCCTCCTCAATGGCCCGCATACAGTACTTTCACCAGTGGCATTCCTTTCAGGCATAAACATTGTTCGAGATGCTTGTAATCATCCTGTTGTAGGAAAGTATATTCATAAGGTGCAGTTTGAGGAACTTATGCAGACACTCAACTTGCCTATGGATGAGCTGCAGAAGTTTGCAGAAGATGTGCTTGAGCGATTCAACAATCCATACGTAGACCATCAGGTGACGAGCATCATGCTCAACTCGTTCCCTAAGTATGAAACACGCGACCTTCCTGGTGTTAAGACTTATCTTGAAAGGAAAGGTGAATTACCGAAAGGACTTGTATTTGGATTGGCCGCTATCATTACTTATTACAAGGGCGGCAACAGATTTGACGGAGCGGAAATCGTGCCAAACGATGCACCAGAAATCATGCAACTTCTTAAAGAACTTTGGGCTACAGATGACACACTGAAGGTTGCAGAGGGTGTGTTGGCTGCAGAGTTTATATGGCATGAAAATCTTAATGACATTCCTGGTATGACGCAACTTGTCAAGGAATATCTCGACAAGATACAGGCTGAAGGCATGCTTAACGCGGTCAAGTCAATACTCTGATAATAATAATTATATGAAAAATAAATGTGCTATTACGGAAAGGCGTTACTACGCATCGTTCGTAATGGCACTTTTTCTGTTATGTGCTATCCAGGTGAATGCCCAAAATTCACAATTAATATCCATTGCAGACTCCATAGTGAAATACCAACTTGACAATGGCGGTTGGGTGAAAAATCAGAATTGGGAAAACGGGCCCGATGCCCTATATATCAGCGGATGTAATCAAGCAGGCATAGGAGCTTGTATAGATAATAAAGCCACGTGGGGGGAAATGCTGCATTTGGCAACGGCATTTTCTATGCAAGGCAATGAGAAATATCGTCAGTCTTTCATTAAAGGGCTCAAATATCTGCTTTCCGCTCAATATGCCAATGGAGGCTGGCCGCAATATTTTCCTGCGCGAGAAAAAGGGCATTACTCTTCACACATAACATTTAACGACGGGGCAATGACTGGAGTCATTCGTTTGATGCGTGACATTTCTTTATTGCGAAACCCTTATTCCTCGCTCAATCTTTCCGATACGCTTGTTGCTTCAGCAAAACAAGCGTATGAAAAAGGTATAGAATGCATTCTGAATTGCCAGATTGTTATTAATGGGAAAACTACTGTTTGGTGCCAGCAACACGATTCAATCAATCTATTACCTGCACAGGGGCGTGCATACGAACTTCCGTCATTTTCTGGACATGGCGAAACTGCTGACATACTCAATCTGTTAATGGATATAGACAATCCTACAAAACAAGTAATCAGGTCAGTTGAAGCTGGTGTAAGTTGGCTTATTGACCATGAAATGAAAGATGTTGCTCCGGAACACTTCATCAATAATGAGGGGCAATCCGACATTCGTCTTGTTCGTAGTGAGGGTGCTAAAGGTTTGTGGGCAAGATATTATGACCTTGAAAATGCAGAACCGTTCTTTTGTGGCCGTGATGGTATTCTACAAAGGCATATCAGGGATATAGACTATGAACGTCGCATGGGATATAGTTGGTTGGGCAATTCACCTGCAAAGGTTATTGAACGATATGAGGAATGGCGGTTAAGTAATTTATTTTGAATCCAATACGAATAGTGTCAATATTATTTCTTATTTTTGGAATAATCTCATAATCCGCTAAGAATAAAAAGTTTATGCGGAAAGTTCAAGAACGAGGTAATGAGTTGGCAACTGTTCTGATTTCTACATACTTGCGTGATTTGCATTGATGTACAACTCATCTTGGAACAAAGGTACAACTTTTTTATGAACGAGCAAAAAGGCGGTGCACTTTTCATTATTGCAGGGTAATATTTGAATTTGGTCTATCATAAATCTGCGATATATGAAGTTTCCCGATTCCGTCATTCGCCCCTTTCCTTTGCTCGTCTGCGAAGGTAGTACATCAGCCCTTGAAAGTTGAAAGGTCAGGCGGCAAGCCGTTTCGGGCAGAATCTTCCTCCTACGGAGAGTATTCAGCCCGAAAACCTTTCTCCTTTCAATGCCTGTACTCAGAAATGCAGACGGCAACGGAAATGAACGACTGACGAAAATGTAGAAGATAAACAGACAGCATACAAAAGGATTCCTACATTGATAACCCATTTGTATGCTGTTCTTGCTTCTATCCATAGGGGCACTATTATTTTGCAACAGATGAATATAGGGCAATCGGTAAATTTCACTCCCTCCAAAAATATAGAACAAGCGAGCGAGAAACATCAAGCTTGCTTGAATGTTTTTCAAAGCGAGCGCGGAATATATTCGAGCTTACTCAAATATAGAGAGGTTTATCCGCTGCTATTAAGCAGGTGCTTGCCGTTGTACTCCCGTTTCAAAGCCTGCTCAATCTCACTACGCTTGTACAGAACTTTTCCACCGAGCACATAGTAAGGCAATGTGCCATTGCTTCGGTATTCGCTCAATGTTCTTCGGCTCACTTTAAGCATATATGCTACCTCCTTGTCGCATAAATACTCATCATCGTTTTGTAAGGCTGCACTGTCTTTGGGCATACTATCGAGTATTTCCGATAGCTGGTCGATACTCTCGTGAATGGACTGTATCCACGCATCATCTTTGGTTCTCATCTCTTGATACATAGTTCAAATGGTTTTATTGTTATACATTGATTAGATTTCTCGTCCCTTCCATCTTGCTTCTTTTCGTCTGTCCTCTACCTTTGTTACAATACTCTCCACATCTTCGGGTAGGTAGTAGGTGCGATTGCCGATTTTGGTGTAGGCAAGCGTACCATTATCACGCAAGGTCTGCAATGTACGCTTGCTTATCTTCAACTTCTGACAAACATCCTGATGGTCGAGCCAATTGTTTGTCTTTTTCTTCCCGTTCTTGACAACGGGTGAATTTGATACTCGCAGAATGAACTGCTCAATCTTCGCGGCAAATTCCTCGAATGCCTTTCGCTCAAAAATGATTAAATCCATACGCTTTATTTTAATTTATTACACTTGTTTTCTTGTTTCGCACTGCTAAATAAGGAAGAGATTTTCATACTTCAATGGCACTAACAATAGGTGTCATTCCTTGTCATATCGTTTCATCATTGATACGATAATCAGCCATTGAGATAGCCTCTGTTCTCATACGCAGTTCCGTTTTCTGAAGGCAAAGAAATAGATAAGTTATCACACCTCAATCATACGGTGAGCCTGTTGCAGTATGTGGCACAGTTCGTGGCACTTTTAGATGTATATGATGATACATTTTTAAGTATACATCACATTGTAACCAATATTATATAAGAATATCCCCAAGCGATTACCCGTCTCGGATCTTGTCCGTAGCATTGTCGTTTGTTAGACCGATGCCTATCCGTCTGACAAACTCGTGTTCCGAACAGCCGAAACGGATAGTCGCTGATTCTATAATTGCAGTATAGCGGATAAACCAACTTCCGACACTTCGGCGGTCCGTCTATCTGCTATCGTATTTAAGCCCTTAATTTCCTCAATTAAGCATTTCGTCCTAATCCATCATTACCCGTTCAACTTGGGAATAATCGCGAAAGTAGAACGCCTCTTCTATTACCCTAAAAAGCAATACAATTCATAATTGCCTACATAGACCTAATTAGTTGTGGTAGAATTGTATGCACATTTTCTTTGCAGCAGATAATCGGTCAAGATTGTGCACAAAGACCATAGTATTAACTTTCAAAACATTCAAAAAAATGAGTAAAAAACAGACTTTAAGTAAAACAGAGTTGCAGGAAATGACAGGTTTGGATTTCTCCGAGCAGAACTCGCAAGTAGAAGAGAACCGAAAGAAGAGTATTGATGCCGCATTGGAGGATTTCTCTATTGAAAACATCAAGCCACTTCCTCTACCATCTGTAATGGAACAAGCCCAAACGGAAGCAGCACCTTCCGTTGCAGAGGTGACAGATGAAGTTCCACCTACCAATGTAGTAGAGCAACAGCCACCGACACCACCCATTCAACGCAGAGTGAGTAGTAAGCAACGCAAGCTATCATTGGAGGAGTACCGCAACACCTTTATGCGACCTTACAAGATTGAAGACCGCAAGCCGGTATTCATCAGTGGCAAGTTGCGGAAGATGCTCGATAAGTTCGCCTGCAAAATCGGTGAGGACAGAATGAGTATGTCGGGACTATTGGAGAACATCGTCCGTCACCACATCGAACTCTATGCCGAAGACTTCGAGTATTGGAAAGGGATGTAATGCCTCAATGCCAACCTTACCGCCCAACGGCAGTTCGGACGGACTGCATTACGGTAACTAAACCAGAAAAAGCAATCGGAACTATCGAAAACCGTCAATGATGGTGGACGCAGCAAGACTTCAGTCTTGGGGTGTAGCGAGGTTATCTTTCGGGATGCCGAAAAATGTCGGACGAGCCGCCATCGCACCCGAAAAACCTCGCTCCACCCTCAAGGTGGAGGCAATCCGCTCCCGATGGTCGCAGATTGTGAAAAGCCAAATTGAAAAATCAATAACCAAGTAAAAGGTACAACGATGAATTATAAGAAAACAAACAAATCCAAGCCCAGAGGCAGACCACAGGTAAGCACTCTGAAACGCCTCACAAAATCGGTAACTGTGAAGTTCTCAAAGCCCGACTATGAGAAGCTACGCCACCGAAGTAAGAACGCTAATCGCACGCTTGCCGAGTACATTCGAGACGCAGCCTTTGACGCCCGAATAGTTGCCAAACATTCGGCTGAGGATGCCGCCATAATCCGCAACCTTACGGGTATGGCAAACAATCTCAATCAGCTAACAAAGCTATCGCATCAGACGGGATTCTATCGCACAAAGAATATAGTGATGGAACTGCTTGCCAAGTTGAAGGAGGTATTAAGCGACTACAAAGCCGAAGAAAGGAGGTGCAGATGATAGGCAAAATCAAGAAGGGGAAATCCTTTGGTGGCTGCATACGCTATGTGATGGGAAAGGATGATGCTGAAATCATTGCATCGGACGGTGTGTTGCTCGGAACAAACAAGGAGATGATTGATAGTTTCAACTGTCAATGCCTCTTAAATCCGAAGATTAAGCAACCGTTAGGACATATTGCTTTGAGTTTTAAGCCAGAAGATGCACCACGATTAACCGATGAGTTTATGGTTAAAATCGCATTGGAGTATATGAATTTGATGGGCATTAAGAACACCCAATTCATCTTGGTAAGGCATCATAACACCGACAATCCGCATTGTCATTTGGTATATAATCGCATAAACTACGATGGCAAAGTAATCTCCTCACAGAACGATTTTAAGCGTAATGAGATTGCCACGAAGAAACTAAAAGACAAGTACGGATTGACCTACGCAGAGGATAAGAGCAAGACCAATGTGCAGAAACTCCACGATCCTGAACGGGTGAAGTATGAGATTCATAATGCTGTTAAGGCTGCATTGAAACGGAGTCGGACATGGTGGAACTTAGGCAACCAATTGCAAAAGCAAGGCATAGGTATGACCTTCAAGATTAACCGAAGAACGGGTAAGAATGAGGGCCTGAGTTTTACCAAAGATGGCTACACTTTCAAGGCTTCCGATGTGAGTAGGCAATTCAGTTATTCAAAACTTAACGCACAATTAAGTTGGGATATGCCTAAACAGCAGACCGAATTTGAGCCTAAACAGCAGCCGATAAGGCAAGAAGCAGAGCAAAATTACAGTGTTACGGAAAACCTTATTGAGAGCAATGGATTGGGCTTGCTGAATGTTTCAGATGCACCATCAGAAGATGAGCAACCACCTTCTTGGCAAAAACAAAAGAAGAAAGAGAAGAAAAAGAATCGAGGAATAAGATTCTAAACAAACAATTTTTCAAACTTAAAAAGATTTTGATATGAGTAATAAAAACTTTAACCACAACGACAATGAGTCGTTTATGGAAGGCATCTACGGATGCTTGGAAAGAATCGAAACCGCAGTAATTGAATTACAAAAGTCTCAACCGAATGAGGGTAATTCGGCTGTTCCTAATGTGGACAACACTGCATTAGTTCAAGAAATTAAGGCTCTTGTAGAAAATGCTACAGGTGCTAACTGTAAGTACACAGAACGCAAGATTCAAGAACTTACAAAGACTTTGAGTGAAAATCTCGGTGTTGTCAATGATAATGTAAAGGGTGTTTCAGGTAAGAATAAGCCCGATTTTGTAGCCATACAAAATGAGTTAGAGAACCTTAAAAAGTTGACGACATCACTTATACCGATGATTGAGGAGTCCAAAGTTCTCCATAGAGAGAATGACTATAATTTCAATTTAAACTTCAATTCCAAACTTGATTGGTTTGTGATTACACTCAATACTATTGTCATCGCATTCTTTGCTTCCGCATATTACTTTGAGTCGCAGCGGAACAAGGATGAAGAGGATGATTCTCTCAAATACCGCTACATCAAGATGAAAGGTGAAGCATCGGCTGAGCAGATAGTCACATTGGAGAACATATTTGAACTCAACCGAGATAACCAAAAGATTGAGCAGATGCGTGAGGATGTGGAGAACTACGAAGAGGCTGTACGCAAACAAGCCGCCCTTGCCGAGCAAGCACGATTGAAAGAGCAGGCAGCAAAGGAACAAGAATCCAAAGCCAAGTCCATCAAGAACAAGCAGGATAATAGTAAGGTTAAACAAAATAAATCAAAACCCTGATTGTGATATGGCAACAGTAAAGATTAAGTTCCGACCATCAACAGTTGATGGCGGGCAAGGCTCAATTTTCTATCAAGTAATCCATAATCGTGTAGCCCGTCAGCAAAAGACGGGCTACCGTCTCTACGGCTATGAGTGGAACAACCACTCTTCGGAGGTGGTCTTACCAAAGTTCAACGAGAGCAGAAAACGCTACTTATCGGAGATTGGCGACAAAATCCGAATCGATGTCAAGCATTTCCAGAAGGTCATCACAGATTTTGAGCATAGCGGTTGTGATTATACCGCAGATGATGTGATAGCGGAATTTTCATCGAATAACCCCGAAAATTTTCTCTTCCCATTTATGGAGGGCGTTATTGCCAATCTGAAAACATTGGGTAAGATACGCACATCGGAAACATATGCTGCGACCCTTTGCAGTTTCAGACGCTTCCGAGAGGACAAAGATGTGACATTGGATGATATGGATTCTGATATGATGATGGCATACGAAGCATATTTGAAGAATAACGGAGTGAGTCCAAACTCTTCATCATTCTATATGCGAAATCTCAGAGCAGTATATAATCGTGCCGTAGAGAAGGGACTTACCCCACAACGCTTCCCATTCAAGCACGTTTATACGGGAGTGGATAAGACCGTCAAGCGAGCCGTACCTCTGAAAGTCATCAAGCGAATTAAGGAGATGAACTTCTCTATGAATCCGTCCTTTGACTTCGCCAGAGATATGTTCCTTATGAGCTTCTATACCCGAGGTATGTCATTCGTGGATATGGCATACCTGCGAAAAAAGGATTTGCAGAATGGGGTACTATCCTATCGCAGACGCAAGACGGGACAACAACTCTTCATCAAGTGGGAGAAATGTATGCAAGAGATTGTGAATAAGTACGACACTTCACAATCCAATTACCTGTTTCCTATCATCAAACCTTTCGGTGATATAGATGAACGCAAGCAATATATCTATGCAGCACATAACATCAACCGTTGCCTAAAAATCATCGGCAAGGAGTTGGGGTTATCCGTATCGCTCACTCTGTAT
>Ga0233374_1000114_pt1 | contig 18673 bp, 16 predicted proteins | sample ElkDunMinimDraft_FD_180688 | JGI IMG/M metagenome (GOLD analysis project Ga0233374, IMG submission 180688) | Fecal eukaryotic communites from dung pellets of Tule Elk in California, USA - Elk Dung E1 | ecosystem: Host-associated > Mammals > Digestive system > Large intestine > Fecal | place...
GATTATTTATCTAGACTAGTGAGAAAATTTTCTTTGAGGCATAGTTAATAGGGGGATTAATGTGGAAGAAAAACAGTATGACTTAAATGACCTTGTTGAAATGAAAAAGCCTCATCCTTGTGGTGTCAATAAGTGGAAAATTATTAGGTTAGGTATGGATATTCGCATTAAATGTGAGGGTTGTGGACATAGTGTTTTAATCCCTCGAAAAGAATTTGCGCGTAAAATGAAAAAGGTAGTAGAAAAGCACAAAGAATAAAGTGCTTTTCTGCCACCTTTTTTCTTTGCTTGTCTTTTTTTCATCCAATAACTATAATTGGAAGAGGTTTAAAGATGAAAAATGCTGGTTATTTACTTGCTGGAATAGATATTTAAAGGGCATAAGCTGTCGTGTTAAGTAGCAAAAAGCCCATTAATATAGAGGAGTGAATGTTTACATGGCTTTAACAGCTGGAATTGTTGGTTTACCCAATGTTGGAAAATCCACTTTATTTAATGCAATAACACAAGCAGGTGCTGAATCTGCCAACTATCCATTTTGTACAATTGATCCGAATGTAGGGATTGTAGAAGTACCGGATGCGCGTTTGCAAAAGTTAACTGAGCTTGTTCAACCAAAGAAGACCGTTCCTACTACATTTGAATTCACAGATATTGCTGGAATTGTAAAAGGGGCAAGTAAAGGTGAAGGGTTAGGAAATAAATTTTTATCTCATATTCGTCAAGTTGATGCAATTTGTCAAGTAGTACGTTGTTTTGAAGATGAAAACATTACACATGTAGCCGGAAAAGTAGACCCAATTGAAGACATTGAGGTTATTAATTTAGAGTTAATTTTGGCTGACTTAGAATCAGTTGATAAACGAATTGCTCGTGTTGCTAAAATGGCTAAACAAAAAGATAAAGAAGCAATGTTTGAACATGACATATTAGTTCGATTAAAAGAAGCTTTAGAAAATGAACAACCAGCTAGAACTGTTGAGTTCACAGATGAAGAAATGCGTGTTGTTAAAATGATGCATCTTTTAACAATTAAACCAGTTCTTTATGTTGCCAATGTTGGGGAAGATGAAGTGGCGGATACTTCTGACAACAAGTATGTTCAACAAGTACGAGAATTTGCTGCAAAAGATAATGCAGAAGTTATCGTTGTTTGTGCAAAAATTGAATCGGAAATCGCAGAACTTGAAGGGGAAGAAAAAGTCGAGTTCTTATCTGAACTTGGTATTGCAGAATCAGGACTGGATCAGTTAATTCGTGCAGCATATAACTTACTTGGATTAGCGACATATTTTACTGCTGGGGTTCAAGAAGTACGTGCTTGGACGTTCATTCAAGGAATGAAAGCTCCTCAGTGTGCCGGTATTATTCACTCTGATTTTGAAAGAGGGTTTATTCGTGCAGAAACTGTTGCATATGAAGATTTATTAGCGGCAGGAAATATGGTAGCTGCTCGTGAAGCAGGAAAAGTAAGGCTAGAAGGTAAAGAATACATTGTAAAAGATGGGGATGTTATTCATTTCCGTTTTAATGTTTAAATAGAAATCAAGGCTGTCACCTAAGCTAATATAGATGCAAAGGTGATGGCCTTTAACTTTATTTGTAGTTCATTTATTCTTGAGATTGCATTACATATTAACATATGATATAATTTATGTTCGTGAGTAATTATTAAAAAATTGCTCCTTGCCCAATCATGGGCCGTTAGTCCAAAAGGAGGTGACAGTGATGAAAAAATACGAAATTATGTACATCATCCGTCCAAATATCGAGGATGAAGCTAAAAAAGCTTTAGTTGAGCGTTTCAACACAATCCTTACAGATAACGGTGCGGAACTTACAGAAGTAAAAGAATGGGGTAAGCGTCGTTTAGCTTACGAAATCAATGACTTCCGTGATGGCTACTACATGCTTCTTCAAGTGCAATCAGAAGCTGCAGCAGTTCAAGAATTCGACCGTCTAGCTAAAATCAGCGAAGACATTATCCGTCATATGGTAACTAAAGTAGAAGCGTAATATAAATTTTTAAATATCTGTTCAAATAATATTTGAATAGTAGGAGTTGATTCTGATGATGAACCGCGTCGTTCTAGTAGGACGTTTAACTAAAGATCCAGATTTGCGCTATACACCTAGTGGAGTAGCTGTAGCAACTTTCACTCTTGCGGTAAATCGAGCTTTTTCGAACCAACAAGGTGAACGTGAAGCAGACTTCATTAACTGTGTAGTTTGGCGTAAACCGGCAGAAAACGTAGCAAACTTCTTGAAAAAAGGAAGTTTAGCTGGAGTTGATGGCCGTCTTCAAACACGCAATTATGAAGGACAAGATGGTAAACGAGTGTATGTTACTGAAGTTGTCGCAGAAAGTGTACAATTTTTAGAGCCTCGTAGTTCTAGTGGTGGCAATAGAGATGCTGGTTCATTTGGAGCTCCGCCAAAACAGAATAATGATTATTCATCTTTTGGTCAATCAGCGCCGAATCAGAATCAAAACCAACAACGTGGCGGCAACTACACACGTGTAGATGATGATCCATTTGCAAATGGTGGTCAAACGATCGACATTTCTGATGATGATCTGCCGTTTTAATATAAACAACCGTCTGTTTATATAAATAATCATGAAGGAGGGGAAATACCAATGGCAATGGGTGGACGCAGAGGTGGCCGTGCTAAACGTCGTAAAGTTTGTTACTTTACTTCTAACGGGATCACTCACATCGACTATAAAGATGTAGATTTATTGAAAAAATTCGTTTCTGAGCGTGGTAAAATTTTACCTCGTCGTGTAACTGGTACTAGCGCTAAATATCAACGCAAACTAACAGTTGCTATCAAACGTGCTCGTCAAATGGCATTACTGCCTTTCGTAGCAGGTGAATAATAAATGTAAGCACTCATATTTATGAGTGCTTTTTTTGTTGTTGGTATCTATTAGTTTTATTGTTGAGGTTGATAAGTATACTAAAAGCAATCTTCTTCTATACAATTGGCTTTAGTATGTATTCTATTAGCTTTTATGATTTTTATGTCTCCATTCACTAATATCTATTCTTTTTCGATCATTTATTCAACTGTCTTATTATTCTTTGTAATGGCATATTAATGCATTACGTTATATTTGACGATATATTAGTCCTTCACCAAATATTCGTCCAACTAAGCCGTTACCATAAATATTATGAGCCTCAACAATGTCTCATTCTGTATAACCCAAATCCTTCAGCCTTTCTTTTACTTAATTATTTATAATAAGTAGGCGGTATGTGTGCCCACCGTTAATAATTAAAGCACCGAAAATGGGCGTTAATATAACTATGATGATAATTAATTTACCGATACGTGTTAACCATCTAACTATGTATTGGAAAGATGTAGTTCTAGCAAGTAATTATCAAGTTATATGGCAAAGTCTTTTTTAGCATAGGTTGATTACATAATTAAAGAATAAGTTATTTTAAAATCAAAGCATACATATGTAACAAAAAAGGATAAGTTAAATAATAGTTAGACGTGTAGAATGAATAAAGTGATGTATGTATTCGAGTTATAATGGTTCTCTCATTTATGTTAATATAATAAAGCTGAGCTAATTTTTAATATGTGGTGAAATCCTGTTCTGTATTGAATGGGATTGATATACTATCTATAAAATAGATAAGGAAGATCAAAAGAATAGGTAGTGAATCGAAATAGGGTGAGATAGCATCAATCGAAAGATAATAACCCCAATTATTCTATTGCACATCCTTGGACAAGTGAAAATAAATAGTAGAATTCTGTTTCACGTGAAACAATACATTTTTTGGCATGAACTTTCTGTTTGCTTGAGTTATAGTTCATACTGTTGTTGAAGCAAGTAGGTTATAATAATTAGTATGTGTTTTCTATCTATGAAAATTTCTACATAGGGAATGAAAGGAGAAATATATTTTGAATAAAGGAAGGAACTTAGCAGAAGGTGGCATAATGCTAGCGTTATATACTATTCTGCTTTTTATAACTTTATATGTACCATTTATTGGGACGGTATTAATGTTTGTGCTACCAGTACCATTTGCACTGATTGCCCTAAAACAAAATTTAAAATGGTCATTTTTATTTCTAGCTGCTTCGGTTTTTATAAATATTATATTAATGTTTGCGGCAATACCAGTCACAGTAATGTTTGGTCTTATAGGAATAACGATTGGTTATTACATTCAATGTAATAAAAGCCAACTCCAAATGTATATAATATCGGTATTGATTTTTATATTTGGAATACTGTCCATATTCATTGGGTCAATAGTATTACTTGATACTAATTACATAGAAGAAACAATAAATATGGTTGAGAGTTCATTAGAGCAATCAGATCAAATGTTAACGGCATTAGGTCAGGATGAAGGAGTTACTGAAACAATCAGTCAAAATTTAGAGCTGGTCCAAACGATAATGCCAAGTTTTCTAGTTATTTGCTCTATTATAATGGTTGGGATAATCTTTTTAGTATGTAAGCCAATTATAAATCGTTTTAGTGATAAGAAACTTGTTATTGGCAAGGTTAGAGATATGCAACTTCCGAAGAGCCTTTTATGGTATTATTTAATTATCATGATTAGTTCACTATTTTTTAGTGAAGAAGATGGACAGTTAATTTATACATTTTTCGTTAATGGGATTTACTTATTGCAGTTCTTGATATTGCTGCAAGGATTTTCATTTATTTTTTACTTTAGTAACGTAAAAGGGTGGGTAAAAGGGATTCCAATAACAGTCGTTATTTTGTCAGTTTTGTTACCTTTTGCTCCATTTGTCCGTATCTTAGGTATAATAGACTTAGGATTTCCATTAAGAAAAACATTGACTGGGAAGTAATGAGGAGTAAGCAACAGTTCGCCAAAGGAACTTGTTGCTTCTAGGAGCTGAAAAGATGTCATTAAACAATAAAAACCATCCAATTGATTATTTTTTATATGGTTTGATGGGGGCTTTTGCCCTCTTGTTAATCATTATGGCTTTCTATAATTGGATTATCACTTTAATTGGTATTCCAATCTTATTTTGGTTGTCCTATTCAATTATCAATAAGCAAACAACTTCTCGTAAAGAAATGGATCGATACATCGCTACTCTTTCCTATCGCTTGAAAAAGGTGGGAGAAGAAGCTTTATTAGAAATGCCAATCGGCATCATGCTAACAAATGATGATTATATAATTGAATGGACAAATTCATATATGACGCAATGTCTTCAGGAAGATACACTTGTAGGACGTTCTTTATATGAAATAGCAGATATTTTAATTCCTATCATAAAACAGAATGTTGATACAGAAGTGGTCACCTTTCATGGAAAGAAATATAGAGTGATTTATAAGAAAGATGAACGATTATTATACTTTTTTGACGTAACAGAACAAATAGAAATAGAAAAAATGTATGAAGAAGAAAGAACTATTATCAGTATCATTTACTTAGATAACTATGATGAGCTGACACAGGCAATGGATGATAAAAAGAGAAGTAGTTTGAACAGCCTAGTGATGTCATGCTTAGATAAATGGGCTAAAGATAATGGGATTTTCTTAAAAAGAACATCTTCTGACCGTTTTATAGCTATATTTAATGAAAGCATTTTGAAAGAAATTGAGAAAACAAAGTTTAATATTTTAGATGTTATTAGGGAAACAACTGCCAAAGAAAATGTTCCATTAACTTTAAGTATAGGGGTAGGTTGTGGAGAGTATTCACTGCCTGAATTAGGAACGATGGCTCAATCGAGTCTTGATTTAGCTCTCAGCCGTGGTGGCGATCAAGTAGCTATTAAGCTTGCAAACGGGAAAGCGAAATTCTATGGGGGAAAAACGAACCCAGTGGAGAAGAGAACAAGGGTGAGGGCCCGAGTGATATCTCAAACTCTAAAGGGAATTATGCTTGATAGCGATAAGGTAATTGTTATGGGGCATAAGTTTCCTGACATGGACGCTATAGGTTCATCCATGGGAATTTCAGCGTTTGCAAGTATGAATAAGCGTGAATCTTATATTGTAGTAGATAAAGGTGAGTTAGATACAGGAGTTAAACGATTATTGCAGGAAACGAAGGCGAAGGAAGTTTTGTACTCGCGATTTATTTCTCCGGAAAAAGCTAATGAGCTTATTACTGAGGATACTTTATTAGTAATTGTGGATACGCATAAGCCATCCATGGTAATCGATGAAAAGCTATTGAAAAGTATAGATAAAGTTGTTGTCATTGATCATCATAGACGTGGCGAAGAATTTATTAACCCTTCATTATTAGTATATATGGAGCCATATGCATCATCTACTGCAGAGCTTGTTACAGAGTTACTTGAGTATCAAGAGAAGCGAAAAGCAATAGATATGCTTGAGGCGACTGCATTACTTGCAGGAATTATTGTGGACACTAAAAGTTTCACATTACGAACAGGGGCAAGGACATTTGATGCTGCTTCCTATTTAAGAAGTCAAGGGGCTGATACAGTTCTTGTACAAAAATTCTTGAAAGAAAACTTAGATAGCTACATTAAGCGTGCTAAATTAGTTGAAACTGTATCTTTTTATAAACAAGGAATTGCTATTGCTAAAGGCACTTCTGAACAAATAAGTGAACAAGTACTGATTGCTCAAGCTGCAGATACACTATTAACGATGGAAGATGTCGGAGCTGCATTTGTTATCTCAAAACGAAGTGACGATATCGTAAGTATTAGTGCTCGTTCGTTGGGAGATATCAATGTTCAAATTATTATGGAGAACTTAGGGGGAGGCGGACATCTGACAAATGCTGCGACGCAGATAGAGTCCGTTACAGTTGATGAAGCTGAAGAAAGACTAAAACAGGCGATTGATAACTACCTTCAAGGAGGACAAAAAGAATGAAAGTAATATTTTTGAAAGATGTTAAAGGTAAAGGAAAAAAAGGTGAAGTGAAGAATGTATCTGACGGTTATGCACATAATTTCTTATTTAAACAAAATGCTGCTGTAGAGGCTACACCTGCAAACATGAAAAAACTTGAAGCGCAAAATAATAAAGTAAAACAAGTAGCGGCTGAAGAGTTACAACAAGCGAAAGAATTGAAAGTTGCACTAGAGAAAATCACAGTTGAAATAGAGGCAAAAGCTGGTGATGGTGGTCGTTTATTTGGATCTGTAACAACTAAGCAAATTGCTGAAGCATTACATGCGAAACAAAATATCAAAATTGATAAAAGAAAAATGGAACTTCCAGATGGTATTAGATGTTTGGGTTATACAAAAGTTCCGGTTAAACTTCACCATGAAGTTACTGCAACTTTAAATGTACATGTAAAAGAAGCAAAATAATGGTACTTCTTTACCAAACTATAAAAAACGAGTAAAATAATGATGTAATAAGATAGAAAAAATATTTTTCGAAGTATAAAAAAGTATTTATTCCGTTATGATGTGTGCCTAATCCGACATTTTTACTTTAGGAATGCATGATATACATTTCAGATACTATATATAAAGTAATATGGACCTGATGAAGGTATCCATGGTTAAGAAATACATGACCATTAATGTAAGACGACTCCTGTTAAATTTTCAATTATGGAGTCGTCTTATCCTTATATACACTTTTTACAGACAAAGGGGGTTATATACGTTGAATGAAACCTTTCAAAACCAAATTCCACCACAGAACATAGAAGCTGAACAAGCGGTATTAGGGGCGATTTTTTTACAGCCATCAGCTTTAATTGTTGCATCTGAAATTTTAATTCCTGAAGACTTCTACAGAGTAGCACATCAAAAAATATTTCAAGTAATGCTGAAGTTAAATGATAGTGGAAGTGTTGTTGATTTAATAACTGTTACAGAAGAGTTATCGGCTACAAAAAGCCTAGAAGACGTTGGTGGCGTTAGTTACTTAAGTGAACTGGCTGATTCTGTGCCAACTGCAGCAAATATTGAATACTATGCAAGGATTGTGGACGAGAAATCATTATTGCGTAGAACAATCCGCGTTGCAACACAAATTGTTCAAGAAGGGTATACTCGTGAAGACGAGGTTGAAGCATATATAGGGGAAGCTGAAAAGAATATTATGGAGGTTGCACAACGAAAAAATGCTGGCGCCTTCCAAAATATTAAAGATGTTCTAGTCAATGCATATGACAATATAGAACTATTAGCAAACCGAAAAGGAGATATCACTGGTATTCCTACTGGGTTTGCTGAACTTGACCGTATGACAGCGGGCTTTCAAAGAAATGATTTAATCATTGTAGCAGCCCGTCCTTCTGTAGGGAAAACAGCATTCGCACTAAATATTGCACAAAACGTCGCAACAAAAACTGATGAGAATGTGGCCATTTTCAGTCTGGAGATGGGAGCAGAGCAACTTGTCATGCGTATGTTATGTGCAGAAGGAAATATTAATGCGCAAAATCTTAGAACTGGTTCGTTGACGGATGAAGATTGGCGCAAATTAACGATGGCAATGGGAAGTTTATCAAATGCAGGGATCTATATTGATGATACACCAGGGGTAAGAATTGGTGATATTCGTTCTAAATGTCGCCGTTTGAAACAGGAACATGGATTAGGTATGATACTGATTGACTATTTACAGTTAATTCAAGGAAACGGTAGATCAGGTGAAAATAGACAACAAGAAGTATCTGAAATTTCTCGCTCATTAAAAGCGTTGGCCCGTGAATTACAAGTACCTGTTATTGCTCTTTCACAGTTATCACGTGGAGTGGAACAGCGTCAAGATAAGAGACCGATGATGTCTGACATTCGTGAATCTGGAAGTATTGAACAGGACGCTGATATCGTTGCTTTCTTATATCGTGACGATTATTACGACAAAGAAACCGAGAATAAGAATATAATTGAAATCATCATAGCTAAGCAACGTAATGGTCCAGTTGGAACCGTATCACTAGCCTTTGTAAAAGAATATAATAAATTTGTCAATTTAGAGCAAAGATATGATGAATCGAATATGCCACCTGGAGCATAAAAGGAGAATTTGTCTTTAGCTTCCACTATTTTATTCATTAGGAAGGTTTGACATATACTTATATTTTATGTTGATATGGTGGTATCTACTATGCATTTTTACGAACAAAAATGCACTTATTATTTTAAAATGTTCGGTTTCTGGTTGACTTCTATCAGAAGATGTTGTTAAAATAGTTTTGTTTGGTAGTATTCGGACGAACGTAATTCTTTGGAGGTGCAGAAGAATGTCTTCAGTAGTTGTTGTAGGAACACAATGGGGCGATGAAGGAAAAGGAAAAATAACAGACTTTTTGTCTGAACATGCAGAGGCAATTGCACGTTATCAAGGTGGTAATAATGCAGGTCATACTATTAAATTTAATGGAGAGACCTATAAACTACATTTGATCCCCTCTGGAATATTCTATAGTGAAAAAATATGTGTTATTGGTAATGGTATGGTTGTTGATCCAAAAGCCCTTGTAAAAGAGTTAAAGTATTTACACGAGAGAGGTATATCTACTGATAATCTCCGCATTAGCAATCGAGCTCATGTCATTTTACCATATCATTTAAAGCTTGATGAAGTGGAAGAGGAGCGTAAAGGTGCTAATAAGATAGGAACTACGAAAAAAGGTATTGGACCTGCTTATATGGATAAAGCAGCTCGTATGGGTATTCGTATGGCAGACCTTTTAGATCGAGAAGTATTTGAAGAAAAATTAGCGCATAATTTAAAAGAAAAAAATAGATTGCTGGAAAAATTTTATGAAACAGATGGCTTCACGCTTGAGGAAATTCTAAATGAATATTATGAATATGGTCAACAAGTGAAGAAATACGTTTGTGATACATCAGTCGTATTGAATGACGCTCTAGATGAAGGTCGTCGCGTGCTTTTTGAAGGTGCCCAAGGTGTTATGCTGGATATTGATCAAGGCACATATCCATTTGTTACGTCTTCTAACCCAGTAGCTGGAGGAGTAACAATCGGTTCGGGTGTTGGACCTTCAAAAATCAATCATGTAGTTGGTGTATGTAAAGCCTATACTACTCGTGTTGGTGATGGGCCTTTTCCTACGGAATTAGATAATGAAATTGGTCATCAAATCCGTGAGGTTGGTCGAGAGTACGGTACGACTACAGGACGTCCTCGTCGTGTAGGTTGGTTTGATTCAGTAGTTGTTCGTCATGCACGTCGAGTAAGCGGAATAACAGATCTATCTTTAAATTCTATCGATGTATTAACTGGAATTGAAACACTTAAGATTTGTGTAGCATATCGTTATAACGGTGAAATCATTGAGGAATTCCCTGCTAGCTTAAAGGTTCTTGCACAGTGCGAACCTGTATATGAGGAACTACCTGGGTGGACTGAAGATATTACAGGTTGCAAGACATTAGGTGATCTACCAGTTAATGCACGTCATTACTTAGAACGAGTATCGCAATTAACTGGTATTCCGTTATCAATTTTCTCTGTTGGACCAGATCGTTCGCAAACAAATGTAGTGAACAATCCTTGGAGACAGGTATAAAGAGTAGTAAGGAGCTCCCATTAATAAAATGGGGGCTCTTTTACTAGGTTATTTTCTAAAAAGATTATTGTTTTTAAACAAGATTAGATAAAGAAATAAGTCATGCGTTGTGAGTAAGTTATTTGATTTGATCATTAGATGCGAGACTCCTACAGGAAAACCTTTATGCTGAGGTGATCACCGCACGCCTTGCGGGTACATTGAACTTCCTGGAGCGGAAATCAATCTAGATTAACAATTTTTAAGTTATACGAAAACAGATTTTCATTAAAATCGTTAAGCAAAATACTATATTTCTTTGTTTTTCGTCAAATTATTGCACGGGAAATATTTTTAGAATCAATCATGCTAATTAATATAACTGAATATTATGTATTTAATTTTATTGAAAAAATATATTGCAAAAGTAACAGGTAATATGATAGTATTAAAAACGTTGTTGGTGATGAGAAAATGAGCCATTAGCTCAGTTGGTAGAGCATCTGACTTTTAATCAGAGGGTCGAAGGTTCGAATCCTTCATGGCTCACCATTTAACTGGCCCGTTGGTCAAGCGGTTAAGACACCGCCCTTTCACGGCGGTAACACGGGTTCGAATCCCGTACGGGTCATCGGCAATGCAAAAACTGGTGGGATATTGGCAAGTACAGTATCCTGCTAGAATTTGCTAATAATATATTTTGGTCCCGTGGTGTAGCGGTTAACATGCCTGCCTGTCACGCAGGAGATCGCGGGTTCGATTCCCGTCGGGACCGCCATATAATTTAACGAAAACAACAAGATTGTTAATAGCAATCCTGTTAATATAGATGATTTACAATCGAAAAGATAGACTAAATTACATATGGCTCAGTAGCTCAGTCGGTAGAGCAAAGGACTGAAAATCCTTGTGTCGGCGGTTCGATTCCGTCCTGAGCCATCCTATTAAAACGTCAAATTTATTTGGCGTTTTTTGTTTTGTTGTTAGTTTTATATATGAATGCAGCTCTTGAAAGTGAAATGAAAGTTTACAAGAGATAGTATATGAGATAAGAGAAATGTACTTTCAAATTTAAAGTAGAATATAATTCTATTAATCTTTTTTAAACTGGAATTTTCCACTGAAAACTAAAAAGAGTAGTAAGCCTTATTGTTGTGTTAGAAAAGCTTTCCGTCTATGGACATATGAATTTCACAATGTATTAAGAATGAGGATATAATTGTTAAAATGGGTCTTAATATGTAAAAAATGTAACATATTATACAATTATATTACAAAATATATATTATTCTGTATTTTTTAACAAAATATGTTAAGGTTTATAGTGTAGTTAATAGATGGTAATAATGGGTTCACTGAACTAGGGGGAATATTGTGTATTTGTTACAAAGGTTAGTTAATAATAAAATATCAATGTTAGGAATAGTATTCTTTATTATTGCTATTTTAATCTTGGCATTTCAACAAAGTGTATACGCAGATAAACAAAAAGTGAAAACAGTCTATCATGTCTATGAAGATAATCAATTATTAGGGATTTTGTCGGAAGATGAAAAAAGAGAGCTAGATTCATATCTGCTTAAAAGTATGAAGCAAGCTAGCGAACGTTTTCCTGAATATGAACTTAAATTAAGTGAAGACTATTCATTTGTTCCTGAGCATGTGTTTTCTAATGGAGAAGAAAATAACCCAAAACTATATAAACAGTTAACTGAAGAAATACAAATAGAGGCAAAATCATATGCTTTAGAAGTAGGCGGTGTGAAAGTAGCACACTTACCATCAGCAAAAGCTGTAGACAATGTTTTAAAACAATTTAAATTGCAATATGTAACGCAAGAAGAATTAGACTTATATGAACAGAAGCTTAAAAGTGATAAATTAGATGTTGATCAAGAAATGATCCCTGGAATTCAAATGATAAAATTGTCTGAGGATATCAATATAGTAGAATCTCAAATTTCTCCGAATGAAATACTAGACGAGGCATCAGCATTAACACTTATTAACCAAGGAACCTTAAACGTAGAGGATTATAGTGTTAAAGAAGGTGATGTACTTGGTTCTATAGCTGCAAATCACGGATTGACGACTGAAGAACTACTATCAATTAATGAACAGCTTACAGCTGATTCATTATTAAAGATTGGACAGAATATTAATGTTACGGTAACTAAGCCATTAATAGAGTTAATGGTAGTAAGAAAAACAGTAGAAAAAAAATCAATTCCTTTTAATGTTAAGACTGAGAAAACGGATTCTCTTGAAAAAGGGCAAAGTAAGATTTTGCAACAAGGTGCTAATGGTGAAAAAGAAGTGCACTCTGTAGTTACTGAAATGAATGGTACAAAAGCTTCAACTGAAATTATTTCTGAGCAAATTTTATCAAACCCTATAGAAGAAATAAAACTTGAGGGAACAAAAGATGTTTCTATAGGAACTGGCAGTCTAGCATGGCCAACAGTAGGAGGATATGTTTCAAGTAAACTTGGTACTCGTTGGGGTAAATTGCATAAAGGGATTGATATTGCGAGACCTAGCAATAAAACTATTAAAGCTGCAGATAATGGAAGAGTTGAGTCTGCAGGCTATGATAGTAGTGGGTATGGAAATAAGGTTGTAATTAACCATGGTAATGGTATGAAAACAGTATATGCTCATTTATCTTCTATAAGTGTAGAAACTGGACAAGTTATAGGTAAAGGTTCAGCTATAGGAGTTATGGGATCAACAGGGAATTCCACAGGTGTTCATTTGCATTTTGAAATATATGTTAATGGGAAATTAATGGATCCTCTAGAATATTTATAACAAAAAACCTTCGAATTTCGAAGGTTTTTTTGTGAACCAACTGCTTTATAAACAATTTTGTAAAAGGCCTTTAGACAGATTACAAACCAATAACTGTTTAGTAAGGAAACATGCAAATAACTTTTTTATGATCAAATTGATATAAATTACTTTTGTGAGCAATTAAAAGGATGAATTGAAAAGGCTGAAATGATAAAGTAGTATTAAGGGTTAAAAAATTTTCAAAAAAGGCACTAGAATTGATATAAATAAAAAAAAATTCATTAGAAGGAGATTTTACTATGGAGAAGAAGATCCTTGTTATTGATGATGAAAAACCGATCGCAGATATACTACAATTCAATTTAAAAAAGGAAGGTTTTGAAGTACACTGCGCTTATGATGGTATAGAAGCATTAGAAAAGGTTGAAGAGATACAGCCAGATTTGATATTACTTGATATTATGCTCCCATTAAAGGATGGAATGGAAGTTTGTAGAGAAGTAAGAAAAAAATATGACACACCAATTATAATGCTAACGGCGAAGGACTCAGAAATAGATAAAGTCTTAGGCCTTGAATTAGGGGCAGATGATTATGTGACAAAGCCTTTTAGTACAAGAGAATTGCTTGCACGTGTAAAAGCAAATTTAAGGAGGCAACAGGCTAATTCAACTCCTAGCAGTGAAGAAGAAAACAAAGAAATCACAATTGGGGCATTAACGATTCATCCAGATGCATATATTGTATCGAAGCGCGGAGAAACAATCGAACTTACACATAGAGAATTTGAATTGCTCTATTACTTAGCTAAACATATAGGACAAGTAATGACTAGGGAGCATTTGTTACAAACTGTATGGGGTTATGATTATTATGGTGATGTTAGGACTGTCGATGTGACAGTTCGTAGATTACGTGAAAAAATAGAAGATAACCCTAGTCACCCAGGTTGGATTGTTACAAGAAGAGGAGTAGGTTATTACTTGCGCAACCCTGAACAGGAGTAGTTGTTAATGAAAAAAGTAAGTTTCTTTCGATCTATTCATATAAAGTTTGTGCTAATGTATGTGTTATTAATTTTAGTTGCGATGCAGATTATAGGTGTATACTTTGTAAATCGTTTAGAAAATAGACTAGTTAGCAATTTTAAAGAGTCTTTACAGGAAAAAGTAAGTTTACTTGCTTATAACGTTGAAGAAGAAATGTTAAAGGAGCGAGATGAGACCTCAACAACACAAGAGGCAGACATTCGCTCTATTCTTTATGATTTTTACTCCAATGATGTTTCTGAAGTCCGAGTAATTGATAACCGAAGTAAAATTATCGGAACTTCAGATGCAGATAACCAAGGGATTGTAGGTAAACGAACAAATGAGCGAATTATAAAACAAACTTTAGTTGTTGGATATACAAATGAATTAGTATTTATAGATAAAGAAACAAAAAATCGTTTTTGGGTATTGGTTACTCCTCTAAAGTCCGGAGATGAAGTAATCGGAGCAATTAGGTTAGAGGCTAAAATTGAAAATGTTTATGTTCAATTACGGGAAATTAATAATATTTTCGCAACTGGAACTGTAATAGCGCTTGTAGTAACGGCTATTTTAGGCGTTTTATTAGCTAGGACTGTTACTAGACCAATGTCAGATATGAGAAAGCAAGCTTTAGCTATGGCAAAAGGTAACTATTCTCGAAAGGTAAAAGTGTATGGTGATGATGAAATTGGTGAGCTAGCAGTAACCTTCAATAACTTAACGAAAAAACTACAGGATGCCCAAGCTACTACTGAAGGAGAAAAAAGAAAACTGTCTTCTGTATTAGCTTTCATGACAGATGGTGTAATAGCCACTGATCGCAAAGGTCGTGTCATTTTGATAAACGAACCAGCAGAGAAACTGTTGAATGTTTCAAGTGAGTCAGTATTGTCGACACCTATTGTGAGTTTATTAGGATTAGAAAATGATTATAGTTTTGATGATTTATTAGAACAAAAAGATTCTCTTATTTTAGACTTCAGTCAAGACGATGATCCATTTATTTTACGTGCGAATTTCTCAAATATCCAAAAGGAAACAGGATTTGTTAATGGTTTGATCACCGTTTTGCATGATATAACGGAGCAGGAAAAAATTGATCAAGAACGTCGTGAGTTTGTAGCTAATGTTTCGCATGAACTAAGAACTCCTTTAACTACTATGCGGAGTTATTTAGAGGCGCTAGCAGATGGTGGATGGAAGGATGAGAATATTGCACCGAACTTTTTGAGTGTAACTCAAAATGAAACTGAGCGAATGATTCGACTTGTAAATGATTTACTACAACTTTCTAAAATGGATCGCCAGGACTATCAGTGGAATATGGATTGGGTTAATTTTAGTGAGTTTTTCAATAATATTATTGATCGTTTTGAAATGGTGAAGGAAAGTCATATAATCTTTAAGCGTGAGATACCGAAGCATGCTTTGTGGGTTAATATTGACGAAGATAAAATGACCCAAGTTTTATATAACATTATTTCAAATGCTTTAAAATATTCTCCAGAAGGTGGAAAGCTTACTTTCTCATTAAAAGAACTAGGGGACTATCTAGAGATAAGCGTTAGAGATGAAGGTGTAGGTATTCCAAAGGATAAGGTTGATAAAATATTTGAACGATTTTATCGAGTGGATAAAGCGCGTGCTCGAAATATTGGAGGGACAGGCCTTGGATTAGCGATTGCTAAGGAGATGATTATGGCACATGGAGGAAAAATATGGGCAAAAAGTAGAGAAGGAAAGGGTACAACAATCTTTTTTACCTTACCATATGAACTAGATCAAGAGGATGATTGGGTATGAGTAAAGAACTAATTAAATCTATCGTTTTGACAATTCTTGTGTTTATCAGTTGCTTTATGACATGGAATATTTGGACCTACTTGCCTAATATGAATGAAATAAAGCAACCGGATATTCTTAGCGATGTTACTATTTCCAATAAGCAACAAATAGAAGCAATTGTCCAACCTATAAAAATATTTTTTCACAATGGTAATAAACATTATGGAAGTAATTTAGATATCGAGATAGCTTCGGTAATGGAAGAGGTATCCGCATGGAATTTCTCTGATTACAAAGATGTTTCTAATACTGTATTAGACGATTTTCAAGGTTTTTTAAACAAAAGTAGTACAACTGAATTAATATTCCCTGATTCGGTTCCTCTGTCCGCGTATAAGAAGGTTATATCTATTAGTGATAAAGATATATCAGATGTGAATTTTGATCGTATTCTAATTAGAAGTTCAAGTGATGATCAACATATTTATTTCGTTGATACAGAGAATCGAAAGATACATAGGTTCTATGTTGATGTCGATAGTGTCAAACAATTTTCAGAGGATATGATCGAAAGAACGAAAAACTATCAATTGTATTCTGTTGCACAGTTAAATCAAAATAAAAACATCTATTTACCTATACAATCAACAAAGATAAACAGTTACAAATATTATGTGGAAACGATTGATGTCAAAAAATTTAGGGATGCTCTTTTTTCAGATCCGAATTTTGTAACGCAGAAGGAAACTTCTAGAGGGGAAAGGTATTCTGACGTTTTAAGTTCAATGAATGTATATGAAGATACAATGACGCTAAGGTTTATAGACCCGACACAGAAAAAGACCAGTAACTATACTCCTACAGAATTACTCGAAAAAAGTATTGAATTCATTAATGACCACTCTGGTTGGGATGATAATTTTCGATTTGACAGTATCGTTCAAGAGAACCAAAAAGCAATTTATCGTTTATATATGAATAGTCTGCCCGTCTTTAACGACAGCGGAATGTCTGAAATTGAACAAGTTTGGGCAATTGATGATATTTACTCTTATAAACGACCTTATTTCACCTTGCATTTTCCAATGCCTTCTGGAACAAGTGAAATAACGTTATCATCTGGAGAAGAAGCTTTGGAAAAATTAACAAATATTGATGGTATTAATGTAGATTCAGTTGAAGATTTAACAGTCGGCTATGGTCTAACAAGAGATAGTAAGGAAGGGCGACTAGTTTCATTAGAGCCTGGCTGGTTTTATAAATATGATGGTCAATGGAAATCGTTAAATTCAATGATTGTGGAGGTTTTTCCAGATGGAATGGAGTAAAACAAAAACAATCTTTATCATTATTTTTCTAATACTTGATGGATTTCTTATATACCAATATATTTCTAAAAAGAATGCCAATGAATATGAGTTTTTGGCTGAGTCATCATTTGTTGAAGAATTAAGGGAAAATGAAATAACTTATACAACTTTACCGAAACAAAAAATAAAAGAACAATATTTAAATGCCACAAGTAAAGAATTTACAGATGAAGAATTAAGTAAGCTAAAAAACCAGACAATCGTGAATTTTAATGAACATAAAGTGTTTTCTAAATTAGAAAAGCCATTTCTATTAGGTGAAAATCTATACTCAGAGGCTTTGAATAGTTTTGTAAAAGAAAATGTTTTATACGGTGATCATTATAGATTTTGGAAGGTAGATGAAAGTATGAATTCAATCATCTATTATCAAACGTATAATGATAAAATGATTTATAATAATAGTAATGCAAAGTTGACTCTATTTTTGAATAACAACCGGGAAATAACATCATACGAGCAAACTTACTTGGATAATATTGAACAATTTAATGAAGAGGAAGAGGTTTGGCAGGCAATCAAAGCATTGGAGATGTTATATCGTAAAGGTTATATTCCTTCAAAGAGTAAGATAACGAATGTAGATCTTGGTTATTATGATTTAATTCAGATTACTTCTTCTCATGTTCTTAGACCAGTTTGGCATGTCGTTTTAAATGATGAAGTGGATTTATATGTGAGTGCATTTGATGGTCAAATCATTCAATCGGAAGTGATACCAAGTACAACAGATGATAAATTAATGGAGTGAATGTTTGTGTCAATGCGTTTTAGTGTTTTAGCGAGTGGAAGTACAGGAAATGCGTTCTACGTAGAAACAGACCAGCAACGTATTTTAGTCGATGCGGGTTTAACAGGTAAAGGGATGGAAGCTCTATTTCAACAAATAGGGAGAAATTTAGCAGACCTGACGGGTGTATTAGTAACCCATGAACATAGCGATCATATAAAGGGGCTTGGGGTAATTGCTAGAAAGTATAAATTGCCTATTTATGCAAATGCAAAGACATGGCAAGCGATGGAAGGGTTAATTGGACAAGTAGCCACCGAACAGAAATTCACCTTTGATATGGAGACGGTAAAAAGCTTTGGTGATTTGGATATTGAATCCTTTGGTGTATCGCATGATGCAGCAGAGCCGATGTTTTATGTGTTCCATCATGAAGGAAAGAAAATAGAGATCGGAAGA
>Ga0233374_1000119_pt1 | contig 17820 bp, 9 predicted proteins | sample ElkDunMinimDraft_FD_180688 | JGI IMG/M metagenome (GOLD analysis project Ga0233374, IMG submission 180688) | Fecal eukaryotic communites from dung pellets of Tule Elk in California, USA - Elk Dung E1 | ecosystem: Host-associated > Mammals > Digestive system > Large intestine > Fecal | place: USA...
GCGCGTTGAGCGATACGCCATAGGCCACCTTCTGTTCCTGGGTGATGAAGACTTTCTTGAGACCTTCGAGCTTGAGCCCCAGGCGTTCCATGTCTACCTCGGGGTCGCCATTGATGAGTGCATCGGTGAGTCCCTCGCCATAGGTGGCAAGCAAGGCGGCATCGGTGGTGGCCATGGTAGCCTTGAGGCGGCGCTCGTTCTTGCCGGTACTGCCAGAGACTGTCTTATAGACTGGTGCCACACGGCGGAATGAGGTACCAAAAGCCACCTCTGCATCGCGCTTGGCTTCGTTTGATATATGTATCTTTCTCATACTACTTACGTTTTAGAACATACTGAAATCGAGGTCGTCAATCTCTTCCTCCACCTCTTCTTCCACCTCGTCGATGACGGTTTGGTCGGCAAGCGACACTAGCGGGAACTCCTGCTTGTCGCCGGCAAAGAGGAACAAGCCCCCGGGGGTGTTGATGAGGTAGCCGTCGTTGTGGTTGCTGCCTCCGCGATAGCTGAACTCGAACTTGTAGATGGCATCGCCCACTGCAGCGGCGAGGTCGGCATTCACGAGCTGATAGACCGCCTCCCAATCGTTGTCGAGAAACTCCTCTTCGGTGACGGTCTTATCCAAAGAAATGACTGCATCGAACGACGAAGCATATTGCTTCAGTGTATTACCGTCGGTATCATAGGCGGTGAGTTCGCTCTTCTCGACCCAACGGCCAGCATCGTCCACTGTTCCCTGCTTGTATCCTCCAGAAGGAATGAGCAAGGCATCGTCGGGCGACAGATAGGCCGTGCCGCACACCTCGCCCGCCTTGTCGGTAGCCACGAGGTCGCTCCATCCATAGATTTTCTTTCTTTCAAGCTTCACGGGTGCTGCTGCATATTCGGCTCCCGCAAGCGAAAAGCTGAGTTCTTTTGCCATATCTTATGATATTTCTAATTCTTATCCAAATAACTTATAGTCTTGTAGACCACCTGCAGTTCAGGGAATGTCTGGCGCAGTGCATAGAACAATCCTTCGGTGCGTTTTGCTTCCACGCGCAACAGGAGCGTTTGCTCATCGATAGTTTTTATAGACATTATATACCCGAAATAATAGATGGTGTCCACCTCGCCAACGAGCCGTTCCATCAGAGGAAGTAGCGGCAACAGGCATTTGAGTTCGTTATCTGCAGCCATTTCAATTTCGAACTGAGGGCGATGCGGTTTTCCGTGCAGCGGACAAAGTTCGTCGATGATAGCACGCAACTTGGCAAGAGTGGCAGGAGCGCCTTTTATGGTATAATCGATGTCGTCAGGGAAATCGTCGTCAAGGTCCTCAAATTCGTCAAACTCTTCGCCTGCAATTTCGTAATAATGCTTTGCTTTTGCCCTGTTGGCATAAATACCGCTCCGCTCATTTCCGTAGCGGTAGACCTCAGCAATTTCGCAAGCGGCTTCAGGAACGCCCTCGTCTGCCAATTTCTTCAGCATTTTGGTTACATCCAAAGTGGTGCTGTTAAATAATAACTGAGAAGCAACAACCATATCATTGTACTCCGAAGGTTCCCAATCGCACAGTTGTGCGAAAAGTGCCTGTTCTTTTGCTGCGTCAGGCTCAAACAAAGTCCCGTCAGTTTGTTCGTATGTATTATAACTGAATGTCTCGCCTGTTTCAATATCTGTGGATGATTGCTGTGTGCGTCGATATTTAATGTGCATGCCAACTAAAAGAACGCACGCTGCACGCTTATTGCCTTGTGCCTCAATCCAACATTCGTCCGACGGTTGCAGTTTTGAATAGAACCATTCCGTCCGTTCTGCATAGAACAGAATGTCTGTCACAATTCTTTGACATGCAGAATATCCTCGTCTGGCTTCAGCCAAAGCCTTGTCTATTTGGCATGGGTCCACATCATATTGGTTGCCGCTAAGCAGCTCTGCAAGCAATTCATTGGCTTGTCTTCTTGCAAGTACCCGCGATCTCATTATCATACTTGTGTCTGCAAGGTTTTTGACTGGCAACTGCACAAGTACGGTTTCACGGGTTGTCTGAAAATCAGGAGACACACGTTTGGTGACGCATCTGCGCCTGTGAACTTTTGATTCATCAAGTCCTCCTTTTATATAAAAATATTTACCTTGCTGAATCGCCTCTTTGTAAGCGGCGGAATGGTCGCCTTTCAAAAACTTTCCTTTTTCGTTTTCAGCAATAGTTGCATATGGGGCTACAGCCCAATCTTCGAATTCCTCGTCGGACTCGAAATATATTATCTCAGGCAGAGAAATATCTTTAACGCTTTTTCTGATTTTTAGTGCCATAGTATTAGTTCGATTACCTATACATCGTAAGGTTTTATATTCGGGGTTAACAATATATATGTACAAATATACGTCGCAAATCCGTGCTTTGCAAATTATTTTCAGCTGATATTAAAGACTCTGCAAGATTTTACTGACGCAGTCTGTTGCGCGATTATAATATAGTCGCAAAAGGCGAAAAATTCAATTTTCAAGGCTCTATTTTTTATAAATGCCTTTTTGAACAAATGCAAATATAAGTCTGTAGACTCTCTTTTAAAAATAAACTTTGATTCATGTTGATTCATCTTGAGAAATAATTTCGGAGGTGAGTGAATAGGTTTTCTCACTAATAGCCGAAATTTGGCGATTCAACAATAAATGTATAACTTTGTTACCAGCAACGTAATGTGAAGAAACACCATGACAAACCATGCAGACTTTTGGACTTCAATAGCACTCATCATCAATGAAGGGTTCACGCCAGCAGGTCTGCAACAATTAGACCGATATGCAGAACTATTTATCAGCGAGGAACTTATTTATAAACGATTTTCACCGTTCGAACAGTATGGCTGCTCAACGGGAGGTACAACGCATGTCATTGCAACCCTACTCGCGGGAGCAGAAGTTGATACAAATACGCTCTCTCAAGGAGTCTCGGACTTCAAAAGAATGTGCCAACGAGGAGAGACGCAAGCTCTGCGAATAGAAGAATGGGCAAAAGCTGTAGGCGTATGGATAGACGATACCGACGAGGTGTTTACTAATGCCTTCGGTGAACGAATAGCTGAAGGCGGAGAAGCCATAGTATATGATCATGGCGCCACATTGGTAAAAACTATTGGATTGGATTATTTCGTCGAACCTATATTGGCACTTGACCGCATATCGTTGCACAATGCCTATTTCCCTGAAACAGCACTTACGGTACTTGGCTTCGGGCGTGATGCGGAAGGAAATTTCAAGATTGTAGTTGAGCAACCTTTCATTAAAGGAAATCGCATGAGTGACGAAGAAATTGCCGACTACATGCGGCATATGGGATTTGAGTTGCGCAACCCGCGCAATTGGACTTATGCAACCCCTGAAATTTACCTGAGCGACATGCACGACGAAAATGTTCTACGTTCAGATAGTGGCAATGTGTTTGTTATAGATTGTGACATACGTATCAATACACCAGAACTTAAATGTGGTGGAGTGCGTAATCTTTCCACAAAAATAACTCGAAATTATCACAACAAATAGATCTTTCAATGGGTATACCGCAAGGTGCGTGACGCATAAATGGCTGAAGAAATAGGACTGAAGTCAATTAAACGGAAGGGGATGATAGTAAAGAGTTAAAAAGTAAGAGTTGAGGAGTAAGGAGACAGGAGTTGAGGAGTAAGGAGTTAAGGAGTTATGTAGAGACGTCACATTGTGGCGTCTTTTCTTTTTAAGGAGTTAAAATGGAAGTTAAAAATAGGAGTTAAATGGAGTTAAGTAGTAGGGACAGGGCGTGCCCTGTCCGCATAGGGGCATCCCTTGCGGGTGCCCGATAACATCAGCATAGTAGAGACGTCACATTGTGGCGTCTTTTCTTTTTTAGGAGTTAAATATGGAAGCTAAACCGGAAGTTAAGTCAAGGGGTAAATTGGTGACGATACCATAGGATATGGCATCACGCATCATTTATCCCAATAAACCTCTGTTGCGCACTCAAGAATCCCCGTTCCCTCGGTGAAAAACACTCATCACTGCGCTCCTTATTTCCCGACACTGCGCTGAAAAGTATAAATTAAAGTAATATTTGTACAAATAATAGTTTTATTTATATAAATATTAGTTTTATTCTTACAAATATAAGTTTTATTTATACTTTTCTCCGAGGTGTTGCAAAATAATTACCGAGGTGAAGTTTATTTTCTACTGTGGTGAAAGTGCTTTTCCGCCTCGGTGGTGTCAGAAATATGTGGGGATAATGATGGGAAGTAACAGTGAAATGGTGGCATGCGTAGGGTCTATGCCCCAAAATGCATGTTGTATAGGCGTCGCTTTGTGGCGTCTGAAGGGAAAAAGTCGAAGTGAAAATGGATAATGCATTACAGAGACGTCATGGTATGGCGTCTCTACAAAAAGGATTAAATGATTTTCACAGATTAATCGGAGTAGTCAGAAAGGGACAAGTATGTACCTAAAGATCGCCTACGATAGGGTATTTTCGCCATTCCAGGTCGTTGAGATAGTCATCGAGCGACTGGGCTGGTACGTGGAATGTCACGCCTGGTGCGTTTACGATGCTTGTGATGGCTGGTGGGGTGGTGGCGTGTACGTAGATGTCCTTGAGGCTGTAGCAATGGAAGAATGCGTACTCTCCTATAAAGCTGACTGATGCGGGGAGATGTATCTGCTCCAAACGATGGCAGCTCCAGAATGCGCCTCTTGAAATGCTTGTCAGTGTGCTTGGCAAATCGATCTGTCGGAGTTCGAGGCATTCGATGAAGGCGTCGAGCCCGATGCTGACAACGCCTTCGGGTATGCTTATGCTCTGGAGATTCAGGCATGTGCCGAAGGCGAGTTGCGGAATCTCGCGTATCGTGTTTGGCAGACTGACGGAGGATAGGCTCACGCATCTGCGGAAGGACGCTTTGCCGATGGAAGTGACCGTGTTAGGCAGGTTGACGGTAGTGAAGTAGATGCACTGCTCGAAAGCGGAATCGCCTATGCGCTGGATGCCTTTTGGGATAAAGACGGAGCGCATCTCCACGGAGTCTTTGTAGGCGCTGTCTGCCACAGCTGTCACTTTGTATGTATGGCCGCCGAAAGATATATTCGGCTCGATCATTATGCTGTTGTTGAGGTTGCCGCCTGCGATTTCACATGTCAGACTGTCTTCGTTGATGATGTGGTAGCAGTGGTTGTTGTATTTGATGAACTCAAGCTTTTCGGGTTTGAGCCATGTCCAAAGACCGAGCATCATTGCGGACAAGATGATGATGGCGGCGGCTCGGAACGTGTATTTGTGATGGAGCCTGTTGCGTGCGATGGTCTGTTTGATTTCGCCGACATTGCGGAACCGCCTGTCCTTGTTGCGTTTCATGCAAGTCTTCCTGATGCTCTCGTATACTCGTGGCAGCCTTGTGTCGCATTCTTTCTCGATGTATTGCAGCAGTTTGCCTATGGCATAGATGTCTGTGCGTTCGTCAAGTTTCGATACAGCTCCGGAGTGCCTTTTCTCTTGCTCCGGTGCGGCGAATCCTGGTGTGTAGCCGGAGGTGTGGGAATAGGCGTCGGTGAAACAGAATCCGAGGTCTATGATTTTGACGTTTTCGCCAACTTGGGTGAACATGATGTTGTCGGGCTTGAGGTCGAGATGGAGAATCTGGTGCTCGTGCATGGACTCCAAACCGTCAAGTAGTTGGCACATCAGTTTGTCGAGGTTTTTGCGCTTGCTGAAGAATTGAGGTTCGTCATCAATCTTTTCTTCCAGCGTGCATCCGCTAACGTATTCGGTCAGGATGTACGTTTCTTCTTCATTCTCGACAAGGCGCTCATAGCGGATTACGTATGGGCTGTCGAGTCGTCGCCCCGCTTCGTATTCCTTGCGGAAAAGGTTGCGGAAATATGGTTGGGCGTCATATTCAGGGAGAAGCTGTTTCTTTATGTACTGTACTCCATTGATGCGGACAAGGCTCATTGTCGATGTGGAACCGTAGCAATCCAGATTTTTGACGACAATCATTTCGTTGTCTTCTGTCATGGGGCTCTGGTCTATCGGACCTGAAGATTTAAGGTTTTCCATTTCTTTTGTGTTACTTATTGAACGGTGGGTTTGGCCTTATGGACGGAAAATAAAATGCCTCCATCTTTGCCACAGGCGTAGTTGGTAGGAGGATTGCCGTTGCTGACGAGATGTGTGAGGTACAGGACTTCCCCCTTGACGAATATCGGGCAAATGAAGGTGTCGCCTGGTTGGAGTTTGCTGTTTCTCGATTCAGTGACGGTAAACATGTCAAGTCCGTCATAGCGGATGCTCACGCATCTGTCCGGACGCCATTGCAGTCTGATTACATCTCCGGCTTGCAGGGTGCGTGTACTAAGGATTTCGCTGTTAATGTAGTTGCTGCTGATGCCTTTGTCGGTTGTGATGCTGCAAAAGACATCCCAACTGATGAGGCCTATATAATTGGACAAGATGTTGAGTGTGCCGCGGAATGGTTTCACCGCATATTTCTCTCCGTTGTATCCCCAGAATCGTTTCAGCGTGCTGGTGCTGATTAACTCCCTTGTTGCTGCGAATATCTCACGTTCCAGACGTGTGAAATCTTTCGGCGATTTAGGGGTAAAACCGGCTGTGCGTTCTACTTTTGCTCTTAAAAGTTGGTGTAGATTTATTTCCTCGTTCATTTGCGCTTTTCTGTTTATCGCAAAGTTATCGCTTTTGTTCTATAGCACCAAGTGTAATAGGTGCTTGCATTGAAGATGAATCAAAATGAATCAGTCAGCAAGACCATCTCTCTCCCTTTATAACTCCCAATTATAACTTCCCCTCATAACTCCCCAACGTAACTTCCCCAATATAACTCCTCCAACGTAACTTCCCCAATTTAACTCCCCCAATATTACTTCCCTCAAAAAGATCAGCTTATCGCTCCCCAGTTGATGTTGGTCTTGCGGAGTTCCTTGAGGCGGCGCCAGAGGATGTCGTTCTGCGGGTTGGTTTCGTCAGGGTCGGACTCGACAACTTGTTGGGCGGCGGTGCGTGCGTATTGCAGAATCTGTCCGTCGCGTGCGAGGTTGGCAATCTTGAGGTCGAATGCCATGCCGCTTTGCTGTGTGCCTTCGAGGTCGCCTGGTCCGCGCAGCTTGAGGTCTTGCTCGGCTATCTCGAATCCGTCGGTCGAGTCGACCATTATCTGGATGCGCTTGCGGGTGTCGGAGGAGATTTTGTAGTTGGTCACGAGGATGCAGTATGACTGGTCTGCACCGCGTCCCACTCGTCCGCGGAGCTGGTGGAGCTGGCTCAGTCCGAAGCGTTCGGCATTTTCAATGACCATGACGGAGGCGTTTGGCACGTTGACGCCTACCTCTATCACGGTGGTTGCCACCATGATGTGGGTTTCGCCGGCGGCAAAACGCTTCATCTCCTCGTCTTTTTCGGCAGGTTTGAGTTTGCCGTGCACGCGGCTGACCTTGTAGTCCTTGAACTCGGCGCATATCTGTTCGTAGCCGTCTTCAAGGTTCTTGATGTCTATCTTTTCGCTTTCCTTTATGAGGGGGTAGACAACGTATATCTGGCGTCCCATCTGCAGCTGCTTGTGCATGGATGCGTAGAGGCTTTTGCGATGGGAGTCAAACTGGTGTATGGTCTGTATGGGTTTTCGGCCTGGAGGGAGCTCGTCGATGACGCTCACGTCGAGGTCGCCGTAGAGTGTCATGGCGAGGGTGCGGGGGATAGGGGTGGCTGTCATGACCAGCACGTGGGGGCATAGGCGTGTGGTGCCGTTGGCTTGTTGGGTTTGGTTCACGCTTGCCAGCTCGTTCTTCTGCCACAGCTTGGCTCTTTGTGCCACTCCGAAGCGGTGCTGTTCGTCGATGACTACGAGTCCGAGACGGGAGAAGACGACGTTGTCTTCTATCACGGCGTGGGTGCCGACAAGGATATTGATGCTTCCGGTGATGAGGTCGTGGAGGAGCGATTCGCGCTTCTTGCCTTTGACGGAGCCAGTGAGGAGTTCCACTCTCACGGGCATGTCGCCGAGGAATTTGCGCAGGGTCTCCACGTGCTGTTCGGCAAGGATTTCTGTCGGCGCCATGATGCACACCTGGCAGCCGTTGTCGATGGCGAGGAGCGAACAGAGCAGGGCGACGAGTGTCTTGCCGCTGCCCACATCGCCTTGCAGCAGGCGGTTCATCTGACGGCCGGAGCAGATGTCGGTCCTTACTTCCTTTACGACTCGCTTTTGTGCTCCTGTAAGGGGGAAGGGCAGATGGTTGTGGTAGAATCCGTTGAATGCGTCGCCCACTTTTGGCATGACGATTCCGCCATATTTCTTTATGCGGTCGCGGGCGTAGCGGAGTATGTTGAGTTGTACGTAGAAGAGTTCTTCAAACTTCAGGCGTACTTGCGCCCGTCGCAGGTGGTCGGCTGATTGGGGAAAGTGGATGTTCCTCACTGCTTCGTCGCGGCTCATCAGCATGTGGCGCTCCACCATGTAGGGCGGCAGGGTCTCCTCGAGCGGTTGGTTGAGGAGTTTCATCATGTTGGCTGTGAGCTTTGCCATTGCCTGCGATGTCAGTCCGCCTTTCTTCATCCGCTCCGTAGTGTTGTAGGCAGGACGCAGCGCCGACTTGATAGTAGGGGATGCGGTTGGAGTGGTGTTTGTACTGATGCCCGATGTCATGGTCAGTTCTTCGCCGTCGCCCTCGTCGAAGAGGTTCTGCTGATGCGCTTCGCTACGTAGTTTCATCGCCTCGATGCGGGCGGTATCTTCGGGTCTGACCGTCTCTATTTCGGGGTGGGCAATGTTGATGCGTGAGTTGAACACCGTAGGTTTGCCGAAGACGATGTAGGGGCGGCGGCAGTCGTAGTTCTTGGCGGCATTCTTTATGCCTTGGAACCACACGAGGTCAATCACTCCCGTGCCGTCGCTGAAGTGTGCCACAAGGCGCTTGGCGCGACCTTCGCCCATGCTTTCGAACGAGAGGATCTGTCCGATGAGCTGCACGTAAGGCATGTTGCCGTCAATCTCGCATACTTTGTAGAACCGGCTCCGGTCGACATACTTGTAGGGGTAGTACATGAGCAGGTCGCCCACGGTCTTTATCGCGAGTTCTTTCTCCAGAGTGGCGGCCCTGTTTGGTCCTACTCCTTGCAGATACTTTATGTCCTGGCTTAACGGGTTCATTTTGGTAGGGACGTTAGCGGGAACGATAACGCTAACCTTTTAACTTTCAACTTTTAACTTTTAACTACAACTTTCCGGCATGAGCACCACTCCTTCCTTCTTCATTCCGTCGACCTTGATTACTATAGGCGAGTCGAAACGGACATGGCGCACGTGCTCTGTTTCCTGCATGGCGGGCTGGGCGTTGAGGAACGCCTGGTTGTATACGCCGTCGCCGAGATAGTCGTTTATGGTGAAGTAGCCCACTCCGAAGCTTGTCAGATTCTGGAAGAAGTGGGTTCCCTGGCTCGGATCAATGCGGTAGTTGGTCAGTCCTGCCTCGACAATAGCCTTTGCTGCTGATATGTGAGGCCACTTGACAGGCACGCCCAGCCAAGGGTCGCTGCTGCCCCATCGTCCGGGACCGACAAGCACGTAGTTGCGCCCTTCGTCGAGGAACTTACGGTTGATGCTCTCAATCTCGTCGGCTATGGCAGGGTTGTTCGATGCCGTGTAGCCGTCGGTCTTGACGTAGACGATGTCGTAGACGTCCAACGTTATGCCGTGGCCGATGGCGTTGTGCGAACGGAGCAGAGTTCTTTCGTCAGGTATGGCTGAGAGGTCTTCGTCGAGCATCATCTTGTTGTCGACCATCGGACGTATCTGCAAGAGGTAGAACGTGCCGGTGCGGTCGGGATTGAGCTTGACAGCAAACTCTATTTCTACAGCGCGGCGCATCTCGTCCTGCCCGTAGCGCAACACGAGTTGCAGTATTTCGGGAAGCGGGAACACGTGTTGCTGTAGCACTCCGCAGAAGGTGATTAGCTTGCGTCCGCCGTCGTAGATGCCGTCGCGTATGACCATGTCGTAGGGGTCGTAGGTCGATGCGATGTACTGCAGCGAACCGTCTTTCTCCGCCTCGCGCACATGGAGCTTCAAGAGGTTGAAGCCGTCGTCCACCTTAAATTCCGTGCTGACGTTTGACATGTCGAGAGCGTAGAAACGAGTCTGGGTTTCGCGCAGGGCTATCTCCATTTCGCTCGTCTGCAGCACCTTGTCGGGATGGGCAGGGCAGACACGCAGGTTCTGTCCGCCGTCGACGATATATTTGCCAAGTCCGAGAGCGAGGTTTACCGTTCCTTCTTCAGCCTTCTCGTCTCCTATCGGATAGTAGTTGACCGAACGCGCCACTCCCGATATGTGCGGATAGAACCGTGTGCCGTAGGCCGTACCAGCCACTTCCTGCAGAATGACCGCCATCTTCTCCTGGTCAATGACGTTGCTCGTGGCGGTCATGTACGCCTTGCTGTCGCGATAGAATACTGAGGCGTAGACGCTCTTGATAGCGTCGGACAGCATGCGCAAACGCGCGTACTTGTCTTCGACGTAAGGAATCATGTAGGTTGAGTAGATTCCGGCAAACGGCTGGTAGTGCGAATCCTCAAGAAGCGAAGACGAACGGATGGCTATCGGTTCGCGCACCACGTCGAGGAAGGTCATCAGGTCGTCGGCAAGACGTTCCGGCAGACGTGCGTGGAGGAAATACCGAAGAATCTCCTCATCGGGAATGTCGGAAAGGGCTATCTGATATAGTTCGTTCGTGTCCATGAACTCATCGAAGATGTCGGTGCAGAGCACCACCGTCTTCGGTATAGTGACGTTTGCATTGTCAAAAGAGTTAAGGTCGTCATGGCGGAGGATTATATGGTCGAGAAACGCCAGTCCGCGCCCCTTTCCGCCCAACGAGCCCTCGCCGATGCGGGCAAAGTTGCTGTAGTGGTCAAAGCGGTTACGATTGAATACCGCCACCACGCCTCGGTTCTTCATCTTACGGTACGACACGATGGCGTCGAAGATAATCTGGCGGTGAGCGTCAATGTCCTGGAGTGAATGCCATGTGATGTGCTTCAGGAACTCTGATATAGGGAATAGTGCACGCGAGCAGAGCCAGCGTGACACGTTATTGCGTGAGATATGGTAGAGGAGCGACTCCTTCGGCAGTTTGAAGATGTTGTCCTGCAAGTCCTTGAGGTTGCGCAGGCGTGCCACTTCTTCCATTGTGACAGGGTCGCGGAAGATGAAATCGCCAAATCCGAACCGTTTCAGGATGAACTTTCTCAAATCGACATACATCTTCTTCGAGTTCTTGTCAATGAAGTCGGCGTTGCACTTCTCTGCCAGCACCTCCTTGTCGGCCTCCGACGACTCCATGATGAGCGGGATAAATTCGTCGATGGCTCTGATGGCCGAAAGCAGACGGAATCCCGCCATCTCGTCGGTTTTTCCTCCGCGAGGGAAGCGGCAGTCGCTGATAACCCCCAGCGTGTTATCCTTGTATTTCGTGTAAAGCCCCCAAGCCTCCTCATAGCTTCGTGCGAGCACAATCTTCGGGCGGCCTCGCATGCGGAGAGTTTCAAGCTGCGCATTAAGCGCCTCGGTGGCGAACTCCAAACTCTGCTGAAGCACGAACTTATACAGATAGGGCAGGATGGACGAGTAGAAACGTATGGAGTCCTCGACCAGGAGAATCATCTGCACGCCGGCGTTTACATCGTGCTCCAGATTCATCTTGTCCTCTATAAGTTTGATGATGGATAGGAGCAGATCCGTGTTGCCCAGCCAGCAGAACACATATTCAAAGATAGACAGGTCCTCATTCTGCATGCGTCGGGTAATGCCGTGCGAAAACGGAGTAAGCACCACCATCGGCACATGAGGATATTCCAGTTTGATGCCGCGGGCAATGTCAAAGACGTCGTTGTTGTCCGTTCCCGGCATACAAATCATCAGGTCAAACGAGCGTTGCGCCAGCATGCGTTCCGCCTCCTCTCTCGATGCCACCTGAAAGAATCGTGGAGGATAGCGAAGTCCGAGTTTAGCATATTCCGTAAAAATCTTCTCGTCGACACGCCCGTCATCCTCCAGCATGAAAGCGTCGTACGGATTGGCAATGAGCAGCACGTTGAATATTCGCCTTTGCATGAGGTCGACAAACGACGTGTCGCGCAATATGAGTTGGTCCTTGTTAGTCATGTTCTTTTCTAAATATATGCAGAGTTCCTATCTGTATTTCCAGAAACTCCCAATTCGCAAAATTAAGAAAATAATACAGACTGCTGAAGCGTAGCCGAGTTTTTTTGTGTCAAAGTTAGGTGTGGCAATAAACATTGAAGGCCCTCAGCGCGCTGAGAGCCTTCAATCTGTTAGTGATTATCGGAATAGTCCTTATTTCAGAACTTTCTTTGTGAGAGTGCCTTGAGGAGCAGTTATCTTGAGCAAGTAGACTCCTGAAGGGTGGGCTGACTGGCGGAACGCTGCCTCTACGCTGCCGAACGGACAAGCAAAGCTGTCTATCTGTGAACCGCCGATAGTGAGTACATTCACTTCTACGTCGGTGTCGGCAGGGATTGACGCAATGCCTGTTGGGTCAGTCTTGATGAAGAGCAGACCTTCGATGTAGCGGTCTGTGTCCCACATGAGTCCCTGTGGCAGTTCTGGAAGTTCGAATGCCGGAACTCCTGTGTATGATTCTGCTTCCCATATACGGATGGAGTCGCCTGCTGCAGGTTCGTAGTTCTCATAGAGGAACGGTTTAATTGTTCCGTTCATTGTGAGATACTTGATTCCTGTGATGTATGCGCATCCGTTGTTAGTGGCTGTCGCGCAACGGCGGATTCCAAATGTGTATGTTGAGCTTGAACTGAACATTACGTTCTTTCCGCCGAAGTTGATGTTTCCGCTTGTGGCTGTGGCTGTGCTTCCTGGCTGCACGGTTCCGTAAATGGTCACGCTGCTGTTGGTGAGCGAACCGGATGTGCCTGATGTACCGGTGAGGATTGCCTCCTTAGCAACGGTAAGTGTGCCGGTGCCAAGTTTTGCGTTGGCTCCGCTTAGAAGCACAGTACCGCCTTCGATGCGTGTGGCTCCGGTGTTGGCGTTTGCTCCCTTGACGGTCATTCGGCATGCTCCAATCTTGTAGAAGTTGGCGTTGCCCTCGAATATGCCTTCCCAAGTGAAGTTTTCTTCGTCGTTACCAATCTTCCATGTGTTGGCTCCTACTGTGACGCCGTTGGCGAATGCGCATCCTGCTCCGATTCTACCTGTACCGGTGAGCTTACCGACAGTTGATGTCTTGCCGGAGTTCTGCACGTAGATGCCTGAAGGGATGTCCATTGCTCCCTTGCTGAGAGCAAGAGCGATGTCGAGAGTGAATCGTCCGTCATCGGCGTAGGATGCCCTTGGAACAATTGTTCCAGTGAAGTTAGAAGTGTTGAGGCGGAGCGGTGTGCGTGTAGCGTACCATCCGCTACCTTTCTCTGCTGCGCTGTAGATGGTGATTGTACCTGCTCCTGTGATGGTGTTGCTGTATGTCTGTCGATTGGCGGCAGTCCATGTACCCTTCTTGCCTGCAGGGATGTTGATGGTGTTGCTTGTGCCTACCATGTCATTGAGCGCACCGCCTTGCAATTCTACGACCTTAGCAGCAACTCCTGAGTGGTTTTCTACAGTTCCTGCTACAATCACCATGCGGTTGAGGCTTGTGCCCGAAGCGTAGGTCTTGAGCCATCCTGAACCTTTCTTCGTGAGGAGGGTACCAGAGAACGCCTTGTTCATTGCGAAGTCGTGGGAGTTGCTGATGACACCGCCTTCTTCGCTCTCAAAACGTATAGGCGAGCCCATCTGTACAGCGGCTGTAGTCTGGAGTGTACCGCCGTTTTCGATGATGAACTTATTGGCGTTAGTCGTTACTGCTCCGAGGTTTCCGTATGCCTGGTTGGCGTTGGAGAGTGACTTGACGCTGACTATTCCGCCGCTGATGCGGTTACCGCCTGTGTATGTGTTGTCGGTCGAGATGGTGAGCTTGCCTGTGCCGCTCTTGACGAGTGTGGCTGAACCGGTGATTGCTCCCGCACCTGAGAATGTGTATGCCTTGGTGTTGTCGACGAATATTGTGTCGCTTGGGAGTTCGCCTGTGAGCTGTACTGTGAAGTTCTCCGTTTCGTCGGTGAAGCGGACTTTGTCGTTCTGTACGAAGTAGCTTGCGTCGCCGTCGTTGAGGAAGTTCATGGCTGCGGCATAGTTCCATACGTTGCTTTCTGCACCTGACCATGTCACTAATCCTGCATCGCGCACGCCTTCAACGATAAGGTATATCTTGCCGTCCTCGTGCTGGAGCGAGCATTTCAGCGCTCCTACGCCTTCAAGTTTGATGTCGCTAAGGTTGCCGTCGATTGTTGCGGCTTCTGCAATAAGATATTTGCCTACGGACAGTTCTGTGCCGTCCTGGAGGCTGAAGCGCCATACTGGTGTGAGGTACTTAGGTCCGTATGTCCAGTTCTTCTTCTCGACGCTGATGTGCTTGGTCTTGATGAGGTCGGCTGTGAATCCTGTGTTGTACACGTCGAATTCTACGATTGAACCGAAGTTGAGGTCGAGAGTGTCGGCTGTGATTTCGCCCTTTGAACCGGCGTTGCCTGGACGGAGCACAGAGGCGTAGTCCATCTTGATGCTGCGGAACTGGCCACCATTTGAGTTGAGTTCGGCGAAGCGGTTGAGCCAGAACGATGAGTTCTTCATCGAACCGTCGAAGTTGACCTTTCCTGCCCAGATGTCGGTGTTGCCTGTGTGGGTCATCGCTACGTTAGGAAGGATGAGCGTACCGTCACCTTGCTTCACGAGGCGTGTGTTGCCTGAGAATCCTGCACCGCTTACGGTGTGGGTGTAGTATGTGTACTTGATGCCGTTGTTGCTATTGGCTCCTTGCACCCAGCTTGGCACGTTGAAAGTCATTACCTTTGGCGATGCGCCTTCAGCAATGTTCACGCTCATGTCGTTGTTCTCGCAGACGATGGCATGCTTGCCGTTGAGGTCGGTGCCGATAGTGCCGCCGTTTGCCACTTCGGTGCGTCCTGTCATTGTGAGCGGTGGAGGAGCAATGGTGATGCCCTCAAGCTCGCCTGTGAAGTAGCTCACATGAGGTGGCTGGTTGTAGCCTACACACTGCCATACCATAGCGTTGCGGTACTGGTGGTCGTGCCAGAGTGTGTAGAGGCGATGCTCTGTCGGAGCAATGGTTGTGTAGATGCGCAGATTGGCGTTGTCGCCTGTGCGGAGCACCATCTCCTCGCGCCAGTCGCCGAGGATGTCGCCTGTAGCGCATGGGTTGTTCTTCGAGTCGTTGTTCATCTTGCATCCTGAGGATGTGAAGATGCGTCCTGTGCCTGGCTTCTCCACTTTTGCTTCACGTTCTGTGCCAGGGCTGTTGAGAACTTCGTCAAGAAGGTCGCCATCCCAGAAGATGCGGAAGTTGAGGTCGCTCCAGACGATGAAGTCGCCGAGTTCTGATATTGGTTTGTCGGCAACCGACGAAATCATGCCAGACTGGGTGGAGCGTCCCACGCTGCCAGGGTATTTGTTTGTGAAGTTTCCGCAGAGGGCACGTCCGTCGTCGCTGTTGCTCTGAAGACGATAATAAAGTTTTGAAGTGGTGGCGTTGCGATAGTTCATTGACGGACTTGTCTCGTTACAAGTGAATATCTCTTGCCCGTGACGATATGGGTCGAAGTCGCGGCAGTGCTGTGCGTCGCCGTGTCCGAGACCGGTAGTGGAAAGTCCCTTTCCGTTGTCGTCAATCACCATCGAACCGAACACGATCTCGTCACGTCCGTCCCAGTCAACATCGGCAATGCCGAAGTTGTGGAATCCCTGACCGAACCATGAACCTCCTGTGTACTGGTTCCAGCGCCAGCGCTGGGTGAGTTGGTGTGTTGCAGGATCTACGTCGAGTGCGCACATCTTATGACGAGTGTAGCATCCGCGTCCGAGGAAAATGCTTGGTTTGCGTCCGTCGAGATAAGGTGCGGCGAAATAGAATTTTGATGAGCGGTGACCACCGTCGTTCTTACCCCAGACAGCAGCGTAGTCGCTCTCGCCAGCCTCGAAGCGTGGCAGAGGGAATGCCGCAGGAGTGAAGTTCTCCGAAGTTCCGTCCCATGCGTAAGGTTCGCCAGTCTCTCCGTTGAGGTAGAGCAGATACTCTGCACCGTTGCAAGTGTACTGGTCGCGTGGGGCAACGTAGCTCATGTCGCCTATCTTGATTTGCTTGCCCGAAGCCGTGTGGATAATCATGTTGTCGGCACCGCGGAGCACACACTCTGCCTTGCCGTCCATGTCCCAGTCGTAGGCGATGAGGTCCCACTGCTCGTCAGGACCAGCCATCATGTTAGGTCCCATGTCAATCCACCAGAGGCGCTTGCCCGACATGTCGACGCATTCATAGTGGTGGAAACATGTGCTGCTGTTATAGACGTCGCCGGAATAGTTGCGCTTGATGATGAACTCTGTCACACCGTCGCCTGTGACATCGCCCAGCGACACGTCGTTAAGGATATATCCGCCGTCGCCATTGTTCACCACATTGCCGTTGCGGTCGTAGGCGGCAGGCATCTTGACGTCGAAATACTGCTGCCCCCACACTTTTACTGCGGCGCACTGGGCCTGTTCCTTGCCGTCGATGACAGGGGCCACGGTGTAGGTGCTGCTTGCCGTACCATCAGTGTCGGTGTAGTTTGACAATTCAATCGGGTTGTAGTTGACCTTAGTGCCGTTGCGGTAGAGGTTGTACTTCACTCCGTAGTATTCTTCGCCGAACACACGCCAGCTGACGAACACTCCGTTTGACACCTTTACGGCCACGAGTCCGCGGTCTATGGTGTCGGTGAATCGCTGTGCAAATCCCGCCACAGATAATGACAGGAGCACAAGAAGCATGTAAATTCTCTTCATGATTAATATGTGTATTAGATTAGTATTTTCGTTACCGCTGATTAGTCGCAATGATGCTAAACACCGATTGCGTAACAATATCCTTAATTTGCACAAAAATACGAATAAATTCCAATAAATCGCCATTGTTGTGTCCTTTTTTGTCAAAACGGAACAATATATTGCTGCGAACTTAGAGGGAAACTTCAAACTCAGACTGCGTTCGTATAAACTCAGCCTAAGTTTGTACGTATTTAGTCTGAGTTTGTACAAACTTAGCCTAAGTTTATAACTTTCGCCGCTGTGACGATACGTATCGGCAGGGCTGAAAAGAAAAGAGCACCCGGGTTGGGTGCTCTTTGTAAGCGCTTGCCTTAGTGGTCAGGCAAGGCAAGAATCGGTCATGAGTATGTGCGTGTTAGTCGTTGCTTTCGAGAATCTTCTTCACGTCGGCCTCGGCTTTCGTGAGTTTGTCCTTGCAGAAACTGACGAGTTCCTTCGCTTCTTTCAGTGAGGCGGAGAGGGAGTCGATGTCAGTCTTGCCGCTCTCGATGTTTTGTGCAATCTCTTCGAGACGCTTCATTGCTTGTTCGTAGGTCATGGGACTTTAATTATGAGTTATGAATTATGAGTTATGAACAATCGTGCCAGCCAAATATGAGTTATGAGGTGGAGAGTTCTTCTTCTTTACTTATCACTTCCGACTGTACTTCGCCGTGGGCGAGGGTGGTTGTGATGGTGTCGCCTGGGGCGACGCTGCTGGCATCGGTCACGGCTTTGCCGTTGATGCGTGTGATGCTGTAGCCGAGTCGCAGAACGTGTTCGGGGTCGGCGCTGCTAATCTTGTCGCTGATGCGCTCAATGCGGTGCTGCTCCTTCATGAGGCGGGTGGTGCATGCTGCCG
>Ga0233374_1000120_pt1 | contig 17605 bp, 8 predicted proteins | sample ElkDunMinimDraft_FD_180688 | JGI IMG/M metagenome (GOLD analysis project Ga0233374, IMG submission 180688) | Fecal eukaryotic communites from dung pellets of Tule Elk in California, USA - Elk Dung E1 | ecosystem: Host-associated > Mammals > Digestive system > Large intestine > Fecal | place: USA...
TTCCTGTTCGTCGTCGATTACAGGCATCTTCATAGCAACGGCAGCGAGGTTGATTTCCTCAATCTTAGCAGTAGCCTCATCGTTAGAGAAAGTTGATGCCTCGTAAGCAGCAGATGCCTCAGCATAGAGAGCCTCGGCGTTCTCCTTGGCCTCCTTAGACGCTGTAGCTGAATACTCGTCGATAGTAGACTTAAGGTTGTCAATAGCAGCCTTGAGGTTGACGTATGTCGCTGTTGATGCAACCACTGCATCCTCGGCAGCCTTGAGTGAAACAAGCACTTCATAGAGTCCGTCGGTTGCATCCTTTGCTGTAGCGATGGCACTTGAGAGGGCGTTGATTTCAGGCTGGCCTGCCTTGTTTGCGAGCAATGCCTCTGCCTCTGGTATTGTAGTTGCAATGACTTCTGCAAGGATTTCTGCATTCTTAGCGCGGAAGATGAGGGTGGCGTTGTTCCACCAAGCGCGGCTTCCGTCGGCATAGCGGAGGTCGTTGCGCAGACCTACCTTCATTGTTCCGTCAGTAACGAGTCCGTACACAGTCTGGCGATAGCGCCCTGCCTGGAATGCAGCGTATGCGCCGTCGGCAGAGTTAGGAACGTAGCCCTTGCCTATGTAGTTGTAGTCGCTTGAGTGGAGGAGTGTGTCGCTTGGGAAGTCAAGCACAGAGTTCATCTTCTCCTTGTAGTTGTTGATATAGACGTATGCCTTGTAGTCCTCCTCGCCTGTTAGAGCTGTATAGTCTGAAGCAAGATATGCAGCGTTGACACTGAACTCATAGAGACCGTTCTGGAGTCCTGTGAGACTCTGGCTGATGTCGAAGAGCATGTTAGGACCTTCGCCCACAGGGTTGCCGTTAGTAGGGAATGTCACGCCTGGCTGCTTAGTCCATCCGTCTTCGGCAGCGAAGTTTGCGTTCTTAAGGAGTTCTGTACAGTCTGTTCCGTCAGTCATACCTGTAGCGATAGCGTCAGCCATAAGTTTGTCGAGGAACTTAACCTCTGCCAAAATCTGCTCAGGTGTGAGCAAACCTTCGTTGAGGATATACCATGCTCCACCATTAGGGAACTGCTCTGACGGAGCGTCTTCAGAAACCAAATAGTCGGAAAGGATTTCTGCGCCTGTGCCGAAGAATGTGTCGCCGCGATCGGCAAGGAATGTTTCTGCTTCTTCATACTTAGCAAAATAAGTTGCGTATGCATCAAGACTTGCCTTAAGCGCCTTTGATGCAGGGTCGTAAGCAGTGATAGCCTTTGTTATATCTTCTGAAGTCGTAGCACCGACAAGCGCAGTCTGAGCAGCCACATATGCGTCATAAGCTGAATGCTGGTAGTATGCGCCAGTCTCCTCGATGAAAGCAACATAATCAACTGCTTCTGAAAGATAGTCCTCTTTCATATAAGCATATGCCTCATCTGAATCGCCGAGATAATAGAGAGTCCAATTGTCGAAGATGGTCCAGTTGCCATCGATGTTGGTGTCTTTCTTCAGACCGATGGTGAGTGTGCCGTCATTGACGATAGTAAGCAATGTCGTAGGCTCGTATTTGCCGTTGTTCATATAGAAGGCAGCCGACTTCATTGCATTAGGAACATATCCGTGTGTGTTTTGCAGCTCGTCTGTAGTAAGAGATGTTTCAGAAGCACCGGAGCTCATCAGCGGAAGATTTGCAGTGAGACCTGCCACGGCAGTAGTGTTAGCATAGAGCATGGCGTGCTGTGAAGAGTTGTCGCCATCCAGGAACTTTGTGTAAGCCTCAGCGTCCCAATCAGCCCAACCTGCACGGTAGAATGCTGTAACGCCCACACGGTAAACTCCGTTCTTCAATCCTGTGAGAGTCTGGTTGATATCATAGGTGGTCCAATAGTACTCTGCGTTGCCGAATGTCTGGAAACCAGGAACTGTACCGTTCCAACCATCTTTGTTGTTGTCGTCGTATGTAGGGTTAGTGATGAGCGGAGTGTAGTTGGCAGGAGTCTGAGGCGATACTCTCTCTGTCTGGAACGCCATGACGAGCTCGTCAAGTTTGGCGTAAGCTGCAACAAGCTCCTCTTCTGTGCTTGCAGTGTTAGCATACACCGCCTCCACCTCGCTTATGTCAATGCCTTCGTTCTCAGCCTTTGCCTTTGTAATGGCGTTGCCCAACTTGTTGGCAGCATTCCATGTCTTCTTGGCAGGGATGTAGGTTGCATACTCTGCAGGAGAGACTATCTTCCATGTAGTCTGGAATGTTGACACGTCAAATTCACCCTCTGCATCACAGATGTACAAACGCGTGTCCTCCTTTGCCGGAATGAGTCCGAGGTAAGCATCCACCCATACTGTAGGGACAAAAGACTTGTTGAGAGCTGACAGACCAATCTTGTAAGTGCCGTCGCCTTTATCCTCGAAAGTGAAAAGCTTGTCATTATCACCATCCTTGGCCTGGTCAATCCAAACAGCATCCCAATCAGCGATGTACACACACAATGTCTCGCCTGCATGGTCACCATCTTCAATGTAATTGGTGATGTAGTAAGATGAAGGATCGCTCTCGTGCGCCTCAAGCCATACCTTGTATCCTCGAAGTTCGCTGACACTGGCACGCGTAAGCCAGTCGTTTGCCCCAAGGAAGAATGCGTCAGCCTCCACATTGTAGAGATAGCACTCTTCGCCTGCAGCGAGTGTCGTACCTGTCGGAACAGGCTTCGTCCACTGAGCAAATGCGCCTATGCACGACATGAGCATAAACGCCATCAAATAAAACTTTGCTTTCATAGATTTAAATTTAAATAGGTAAAAAGTTTGTGTTTACAAATAGTCCATTGATTTAAGTACACCAAAGATAACGAAAAGTTCCTCACTCCATAAACAAAACATCTGATATTTTCAACCCCAAGGAGATAAATGAATATATAACAGAAATTTAAAACAAAAACAACGCCTGCGCCGAGGAAAGATTCCACGACGCAAGCGCAAAAAGAAATATGTGCAGTTTGTTAGTCTTCGTCCTTAAAGAGCTCCATATGCCTGATCACGCTCACAGCCTTTGCAAGCCAGCAGATGGCCGCAATGCGGAGCAACAATGGCATTTCGACTGGGAACACCGCCAAGCAGAGAGCCAAGAAAAGGTTAAGAATATGAAGCACGTCGACAGGCGTAACCTCCTGCTCAATAACTGTGGAGAACAGGCGAGCCGCGCTTACCAATGGCGCTGACGACAAGATGGCGCGCTTTGCCCATTTTGCCAAACCTGCAAATGTGAATGACTGACGTGCATTGATGAGGGTTACACCCGACTGAGTTGTTGCTGTTGTTTTCATATATCGAAGTATTTAAGTTTCACACTGCAAAGTAACCACCATTAAGTGTCAAACTACGTCACACTTCGACAATAAAGAACCTAATCCATGAGTTTTTCTGTTAAAATATTTAAATCCTTGCGCAAAAACTCCTTAAAATTAGGACTGTCAACGATGTCAATGTCCTGGATGAGTCCCATGACGAAGCGCCCCACCCCCTGATAGCTGCACACGAGAGTGGAGAACAACCAATGCGAATCGTCCATTATCACGAACTGATGCTCCTCCACACCATATTCCTCCATAAGGACACGCATAGACAGGCGGCCCATACGCAACTTAACCCTGTACTGCTTTTCGCCGGAGAACCCGAACACATCTGTGTAGTAAGTGATGTGACGATTGGCAAACTCCCACTTCTCATCCAGAACCTCCACATTATGCTGTATACGAGCCAATTTGAACGTCTTACACTGCTGCGCCTTAATGTCGAAACATCTGACATCACTACCGTTATGCACAAACTTGAAAGGCTCGACCAGTCGGTCGGCCACAGTGTTGCCATGAGGCGAGTAGTAATCGTGAAGCACCACCTTGCGACGCCTGTTTATGGCATCATACAAAGCGTCTATATTGCTTGCAAGAAGCTTGTCCATCTTCACATCCGACAGAAGTTGCATACCATACACACTGCCAAGCTTCATCTTCAGATTCTGCACAGCACTGTTCCCCTTGTCAGCCTGATTAAGCAATCGGCGCAGCACCTCAAGCTCCGTACCCGTGAAGCGCACCTTGTCGGATATGCGACTCACGAACGGCGAACTTAGTTCGATGCTGTACACCCCATCATTTTTCACCAAGTCGAACCCAGCCGTCTTGAAGAAATCGAGGTATCTGTATATGCTCCTTCGGGTCAGCCCCGTACGCTCGCACAACTGCTGCACAGTCAGATAAGTATTGCCCACCAGCATCTCCAGGAGGCGGAGCTGACGCTCAAACTTTTCAAGTTCCATAACATCCAAATTAAGTCTTTAGCGACGCCAAATATACAGCGAATTTGCCACCCGTCCAAACAGGCGGGTCCATTTAGTGCCCATTCAGTGGTGCATAAGAATAAGTTGCCCAAGTTTCTCCCCGTACTTTCAATAATCAAAGAGAGCTTGACATAAAATCACTGGGCAACTCACCCCTACAGAACTCGGCAACAGGAATCCCCCGACTCAGCCTATTGCGTTAGAAACCAACACTATCGCACTGAAAAACACGCTACACTTCGGTGCAAAACCACCATCACCCCGCTCCTTACTTCCCGACACTCCGCTGAAAACTATAAATAAAAGTAATATTTGTACAAATAATAGTTTTATTTATATAAATATTAGTTTTATTCTTACAAATATAAGTTTTATTTATACTTTTCTCCGAGGAGGTGGAAAATATTTAGCGGGGTGGAGATAAGTTTCTGCAGGTAACGTTTATAGTTGATGGTTTATGGTTTATCGAACGGGAACGACAACTATGAGGGGAACGATAACGGGGACGAGATAACGTTTATCGTTGATGGTTAATGGTTTACAGTAGGGGTGGGGATGAAAACGGGGACGTTAACAACAATGCACGTGTAGGGGCAGACCTGTGTGTCTGCCCGAAAGGCAGAGGCCGACTGGAGAAAAATATTGGCCGCAACATGCTTTTTTACGGCAAATGGAAAGGTGCGTTTCACAAAATCTGACTATATTTGTGGTGATGAGAATATTATATACATCATAACATAAACATATACCATATGAAGAAGTATTCATTCCTTATCCTATTCCTCTGGACGGTATGCCTGTGGGGATACGCACAAGAGAAACCTAAGTACGTGTTCTATTTCATAGGCGACGGAATGGGAGTAAACCAGGTGCTTGGCGCAGAAATGTATCAGGCAGAACTGCAAGGCAACATCGGAGTTGTTCCTATGCAGTTCTCCATGTTCCCCTACGTCACTATGGCAACAACATTCTCGGCCACTAACGGTGTGACCGACTCGGCAGCTTCGGGAACGGCTCTCGCCACAGGAAACAAGACAAAGAACGGTGCAATCGGAGTGCTGAAAGACCTCGAAACGCCTGTCAACAGCATCGCCGTATGGGCAAAAGAGGCGGGCCACAAGGTGGGCATAGCCACGAGTGTGAGTGTGGACCACGCCACTCCGTCGGCATTCTATGCGCATCAAGGGAGCCGCAACAACTATTATAATATAGGTGTAGACCTATATGCCGCCAGATTCGATTTCTACGCTGGCTCAGACTTCCTCGAACCCTACATGAAAGACAAGAAGAACCTTTACGAACTGGCACCTGAGAACGGCTACACCATTGCACGCGGATACAAAGACTATCTGAAAAAGAGCAAAAAGGCAGAGAAGATGATTCTTCTCCAGCCTGAGGAGGATTCAAAGATTGACCGCTCAGCCATCCCTTACGCCATAGACCGCAAGAAAGGAAATCTCACCCTGCAGGAAATAACACGCTCAGCCATCAACTTCCTGAGCAAAGACAATGAAAACGGCTTTTTCCTCATGGTCGAAGGCGGCAAGATAGACTGGGCATGCCATGCAAACGACGGAGCCACAGTGCTCAACGAAGTGATTGACTTTGACAACGCCGTTAAGGTGGCCTACGAATTCTACTCTCAGCATCCCGACGAAACACTCATCGTCATCACAGCCGACCACTCTACAGGCGGCATGGCACTCGGCACAGGTGACTACAAACTGAATCTGCAAGTGCTGAAAAATCAGAAACTGAGCGAAGTGGGATTCACCAAAGTGCTCAATGACCTGCGCAAGAAGACAAAAAACAAGGTGACCTGGGAAATGGCAAAGGAGGCCCTAACAGAATATTTCGGATTCTGGAAAGATGTGAAAATAAACGAGCGTACAGAGGAACACCTGAAAAGAGTGTACGAACGCAGTTTCCAGGGTGAGGCGGCTATGGAGAAGAGCGAATACTCGCAGAGCGAACCGCTGGCAGGCGAAGCGAAACGCATAATCAACCGCATAGCGCTACTCGGATGGACCAGTGGCGGACACTCTGCCGGACTCGTTCCGGTGTGTGCCATCGGAGCCGGTGCGGAAAACTTCTCTTCACGCACCGACAACGCCGAGCTACCTGTCAAGATTGCCAAAATAGCAGGATACAAGGGGAAGTAAAAAGTAAGAATTAAAGGCTAAGGCTAAAAGTTAAGGGGTTGTGCCACGCGGCACAACCCCTCTTTCTTTAAAAAATCATATAAAATGTAAAAACGGACGGAAAAAGCGATTTTCTTGCTAATTTTGCACAGCAAACCAAAACATTACGCATTTGAGAAGGAAGATTCACATATTCTTATTGCTGTGCGCAGTGCTGATGGCTACTGACAATGTAAGAGCCCAGGTGATAGTCGACGAGTCATTTGAAGCGACTGGAGCACCTGTAGCAAGCCACCGCATTGGTTATGCAGGAATGGTAGAGTTTGAAGGCGAAATGATTCCGTGGTTTGTGCTCGACGATGTGTATTGCTTCAACAAGCTGGAAGTGAAAAGCACCCGCAAACTGAAGAAATACTACAAGATGGTCAACAACATCAAGAAGGTGTACCCCATAGCCGTCGACATAAAGAAAACTATCGACAAGACCATTGCCCACATGGATTCACTGCCCGACAAGAAGGCGAAGGATGAATATCTGAAACAGGCTGAAAAGGACCTGAAGAAGGAATACACGCCAAGACTGAAGAAACTGACATTCTCGCAGGGCAAACTGCTCATCAAACTCGTTGACCGACAGTGTAACCACACTTCCTACGAGCTCATAAAAATGTACATGGGAGGATTCAAGGCAGGATTCTACAATATGTTTGCATCACTCTTCGGAGCCAGTCTGAAGAAAGAGTACGACCCGGATGTCGACGACAGACTGACAGAGCGGTGCATCCTACTCATCGAGTCCGGACAAATGTGATACATTACGCATCAGACCATCATATTTAGCCCTCTTCACGGCAGAGCCCTTGAAGAGGGTTCTGTATTTCTCCACACTGAGACTGTGCCAATCAGAAGGACGCATACTCATAAACTCAGCATTCGGACGAAAATCTTCCACCAGAGTAGGAACAGCATTACTATTATGCGGACAAACCCTTTGGCATCTGTCGCAACCATAAACATACGGACTGAGTTTTGGCGCAAACTCGGCAGGAATGTCACCGCGATTCTCAATAGTCAGATAAGACAGGCAGCGCCGTGAATCAAGGCAAGAGGATGAACGAAGAGCCCCTGTAGGGCAAGCGTCAAGACAGCGAGTGCAGTTGCCGCAACGTGATTCCATAGGCACATCATAGCCAAGTTCTGCCGTGACAACTATCTCACCCAAGAAAAAGTAACTCCCCGCACCTGGTATAATAAGGTTGCAGTTATTGCCTATCCACCCCACTCCACTCTTCCATGCCCAATAGCGGTCAACAATAGGCACTGTGTCGCAACAAATCTTGCATTCAGGACTACCCCCAACAATATCAGCAATCTTTACAGAAAGCTCCTGAAGCATCCTGCGCATCACATCATGATAATCCTTGCCATAGGCATAATAGGCAAACTGATACTGATTATCCCCCAACAAATGCTCAGGATAATAGTTGAGAGCAACAGAAATCACGCTCTTCGCTCCAGGCAGCAACAGGCGTGGGTCAAGCCTCTTGTCCAGATTGCAGCGCATATAATCCATCGAAGCGCAACGACCGCTCTCAATCCACGACTTGTAAGCCTCTGCCACACCCGCATCTACAGCTTCAGCCTTAGCCACACCACAAGCAGAAAAGCCGAGGCGCAACGCTTCGGCTTTTATACGACTGGTTATATGCGAGAGAAATTCCAACAAAACTCTAAACTATAAGCCTTAAATATTAACTTTAAACTCTAAACTATTAACTCTAAACCTTATTTCAAATGCCGGCTCTTCTGCTGATTCTCATCGAATATCTTGAACTCATAGCCCTGCTCCTTCAACCATTCTATAGACTTAGGCAAGGCAGTCTTGAGTTTGTCAATACTCTTCAGCGAGTCGTGAAAGGTGATGATCGAACCATTTCGAGTGTATCGCTTCACATTCTCAAACACCTCGTCGGCCGTGAGGCGGCAGGAATAGTCGCGAGTGACAAGGTCCCACATTATGACTGTATAGTGGCGGCGCAGGCGGATGTACTGGCTGTTCTTCATCCAGCCCCGAGGCGGACGGAACAGGTTTGACTTAATGAGTTTGGCCGCCTTGTTAGCGTTCCACAGGTACTCCTTGCTCGGACAAAACAGTCCGCCTATGTGGTTGTAAGTGTGGTTGCCCAACCGGTGGCCTTTCGACCTGATGAGTTCGAGCAGTTCAGGGTACTTCTTCACGTTGTCGCCCACCATGAAGAACGTAGCCTTCACTCCGTAACGCTCCAGCGTTTCAACTATCCAAGGAGTGGCTTCTGGGATGGGACCGTCGTCGAAGGTCAGATAAACAGCCTTCTCCTCATGATTCATCCTCCAGATGGCACTCGGATAGAGCCATCTGAGCCACTTGCTTGGTTGTTCTATAAACATTGCGCGCTACAATATTAGTTAAGACTCATATTCATGCCCTGCGACTTGATGTAGTACTCCTGATAGAACGAATTGAGGAGTTTCTCACATTCTTCCGAAGCACCTCCGTATTCTTTCTTCTTCGCCTCATCGTTTGTCAAATCCACCATTCCCGAATAGATTTCGCCGAGGATGCTAAGCACACTCAGTTCATGACGGTAACTGTCGCTATTGATTACTGAAGCAAAACGCCTTCCTTCAAGACTGAGGTACCAACGGTTATACTCCTCTGAAACCTTCTTGAGCTGCTTCAGGATGGTATCAGCCTTTTCAAGCTGTCCGCACACGATATATGCCTGTGCCATATCGACCGAGCCCGAACCTGAGTCGTGAGGCACGTTGTATGACGGAATTTCTGTCTCACACTTATCAAGAGCCTTTAGTGCCTTGTCGTACTTACCTTCCTCTACAAGGGCGTTGATGAGCGATGAGAACCAACGGCGATGAGTGTGACACATACGCATTGTTGTTTCATCCAAATACAGACCTTCCTGCTTCAAGTTGCCGTAAGCGTACTTGTTCATCATGTTGTCGTACATCTTTTCAGAGTCGATGAAGTGACGAACCATAGCCCTGTTATCCTCAATAGTGAACGGAGTGATGCGGTAGGCAATACCTTCCTGAACGAAATGGCGGTAGAGCGAACCGTAGTTGCTTGTGCCCACAGTAGTTGACATGTAAACAGGGCGCTCAAAGTTGTTGTTAGCAATAATTTCGAGCATCATGAGTTCGCTCTTAGATATGTCTGCACGATTGGCAAGGCTTATATCCATACGGTCAGGTATAGAGTCGCCTGGGATAATCATGCCCGACTTGCGCACGTTGTCCTTATTGACAGTAACGTAAAGCACGTCAGTAGGTATGCAAGTAGGCAGCATATCCCTAACTATCTTAACAAATTGAGCATGTTTAGCCTCAAACTCAGGCGAGAACGGTTCCTTAAGCACAAAATGCTTTATTACGGTTGAGTACTCGTATGGCTTGCCCTGCCAAAGGTCATTATAGAGCGCTGAATCTTCCTCGCAAAGAACATCGATAAGGTCCTTAGCCTTCAGATTGCCGATACCTGTAGATATGCTAGGGTTCACATCTATCATCTCATTCTTGCCTGTGGTGTACTGCCAGCGTTTCCAACTTATCGGGAGTTTTGTACTACCGTAAGCGGGACGCTTCATCTGGTCTATATACCAATCAGTCTGCAAGTACGACAGGTTGCACACACGCACATCTGTACGCTTGCCTTCAGTGTCCTCATTGTACCAGAGAGGGAAGGTATCATTGTCACCACAAGTGAAGATAATACCATCTTCAGGCACTGTCTCAAGATAGTTAAGTCCGAAATCGCGACAAACGTATCGGTCGCTACGGTCGTGATCGTCCCAAGTCTGCCCCACCATCTGAAGAGGTACTGCCACTGCAGGCACTGCGGCTATAACAGCAGCAATTATTGCGCCGCCACGCTTTGACGACAAGAACTTGCTCAAATAGTCGTAGATGGCTGTGACACCTAATCCGCACCACATAGCGAAGGCATAGAACGATCCAGCATAAGCATAGTCACGCTCACGAGGCTGACCAGGAGTTTGGTTCAGATAGATGACGATGGCTATACCTGTCATGAAGAACAAGAAGAATACCACCCAGAACTGCTGTATGCTCTTCTTGTCTCTGAACGCCTGCCAGAAGAATCCGAGCAGACCAAGCAACAAAGGCAAACAGTAAAACACGTTGTGCCCCTTGTTTTCCCTAAGGTCAGACGGCAAATTGCTCAAGTCTGTGCCATAGATAGCGTTGTCGATAAAGTCTATACCAGTTATCCAGTTACCCTTCTCAAGTTCACCATTACCCTGAAGATCGTTCTGACGACCGGCAAAGTTCCACATGAAGTAACGCCAGTACATGAAGTTCATCTGGTAAGAGAAGAAGAAACGCAAGTTCTCCGAATAGTTAGGTATGTCCACATACTGCGACGGCTGTCCAGGTATGTTATACTGCACGCTGTGAGTCTTTATATTGCCCAACCAGCTTCTGTACCTGCCCTCATCTTTCTTGCTGTATATACGAGGAAACAGCATAGTCTGGTTAGAAGGATATACATAGTCTATCTTTTCATGCACAACGATATATTCGTCCTTCTCCTCAGCCGAAGTCTTGTCCTTGCGCTGATACACAGGAGCACCCTTAGCAATGTTATACTTCAGGTTCTTGCCGTCGTCAATGATTTCAGGCTCCGAAGCATAAGTCTCGCCCATAAATAGAGGACGGTCACCATACTGCTCACGGCTCAGATATTCACCTAAAGTAAAGATATCCTCAGGCGAGTTCTGATCCATAGGAGGGTTGGCAGTAGAACGAATCACAATCACAGCATACGAAGCGTAACCCACTGTGATGAGAGTCATGCAGAGCAGAGAAGTGTTGAGCAGTCGCGAAGTGATTTTCTTGTTATTAAAGAGAAGCACCGCAAGAACAACAAGCACCACCAATCCTATGATAACACTGAAAGTGCCGTGACCATAGAAAGGCACACCGAGCAAAGCAACGCTCGAAAGGAACGAAACGTTCATGCGAGTCTTGCTAACAGCCTTAGTGCTCTCAAAGAGCGCCCAGACAAGCGATGCAACCAACAAACCGAGGTATACATAAAGACCGGAATTATAAGCCATACCCAAGCCGTTGACAAACATAAGCTCAAACCATCCGCCCACCTTCACAATGCCCGGAACAATACCGTAGAGCACAGCAGCAACAAGCACCACCGACACACCGAGAGCCATGAGCGAACCCTTCAAGTCAGGATTCTTGCACTTCTTGTAGTAGAACACAAGCACGATGGCAGGGATACAAAGCAAGTTCAACAAGTGTACACCGATTGACAAACCCACCAAGTAAGCAATCAGCACCAGCCAGCGGTCGCTGCCAGCCTCGTCAGCATGATTCTCCCACTTCAGGATAAGCCAGAACACAAGCGCAGTGATGAAAGAAGAGAAAGCGTAGACCTCACCCTCCACAGCACTAAACCAAAACGTGTCGCTCCAAGTGTAAATCAAAGCACCAGCCACACCACTCGCCATGATGGCAATAGTCTTGCTCAGCGAAACCGACTGAGCGTCATCCCTCACGATAAGCTTCTTGGCCAAATGAGTGATACTCCAGAAAAGGAACAGAATACACCCTGCCGAAAGCAGCGCATTCATTATGTTAATCATCATCGCCACCTCAGAAGCATCGCTCGCAAACTGAGCAAACAAATTGCCAAACAGCATAAAGAAAGGCGCTCCAGGCGGATGCCCCACCTCAAGCTTCGCTGCAGTAGTGATAAATTCCGGGCAATCCCAGAAACTTGCCGTAGGCTCTATTGTCATGCAATAGGTGAAAGCGGCAATTGCAAAAACGAACCAACCAGTAAGGTTGTTCACAATTTTGTAATTCTTCATTCCTTATATATGTAAATTTGATAAAAATCAAACGCATATATATTCCAACACACTGGAATACACTTGTTCAACTTGCAAAGATACAAAAGTTTCCCGTTAGTCTTCTCTCTTTCAACGCGAATTAAGGACTATTAGGAAATTTCTTTCGCCAATGCAAAGGTATAACCATCCCCACCCTTTTTCCAAACATACATACCTATATATATACACGTATGCAGAAGAATAATATTCTTGTACAAAAACATGAACGGGAACCGTGTAACGTTGAGGGTTAAGGGTTTAACGTTGATGGGGTTGCGTAGGGGCGAAACCGTTAACGTTATCGTCGTAGGGGCAGACACACAGGTCTGCCCTTTTTTGTGGTTCAGAATGTAGGAACTGGGCGTCCTTGTCCGAAGAATTTAGACCACAGATTTCTCAGATTATAAGGATTTTAATCTGTATAGATTTGTGTAATCTGTAGTTTTGTATCATATTCGGGCGGGCAGACCCAGCCCCTACACAACTACAGATTGCCCCCTTGTCATCCTGATGAGCGAAGCGAAGAAGGATCTCAAATAATCGTCGTAGGGTGCCCGAAAACATACAGCAAGGTCATCCTTAGAGATTCTTCGCTAACGCTCAGAATGACCGGCAGGAGGAATGTAGGGACTGGGCGTGCCCTGTCCGTAATCAACGCATTTGCACGAAAGCATCTGTGGTTCTGAATAATTTTTCTCCAATTATCTTTAATTAGTGTTCAAAAAAAGGGCACCCATAAAGGATGCCCATACAAGCTTATAAATTCCCCTCCCTTGCGGAGGGGTTAGGGGTGAGTCTCCTATTTAATAATATACTTCTTTCCGCCCTGGATGTAGATGCCCCTTTCAGGTTTGCCGTTCAGGCGGCGGCCTGTGAGGTCGTAGATAGCAGAGTCGGAAGGTTTGCTTGAAGAGCCGTCAGTTTCTACCTCCTCTATTCCGCTTGGCAATATGTTAGCAGGCGACTTTGGCGAGATAGACACATAAGCTAATCGCAACGTACGAGTGTATTCCTCCAATTCCGAACTTTTGACACTCGTCATAATCTGTATGACAATGTTTTGTGACGCCTCCGTTTTCAGCAATTCAAACTTCAGAGTCTCACTGATGTCTCCATTGATGATGAAATCCCTCTTTCCGTCTTGATTATTAAAATATGTAGGACTAGAGTTTTTATTTACTCCCAAATGGCATACTCTTACCTTATAGTCCTTGCCGCTGTTGTCCGGAATGGTGACTATAGTCACTTCGTAAGGATAGTTTGCCAGCAGAGGCATGTCAGAGAAGTCTATGCCGACGGAAGGCTGTACAAGCCCAGTACTAGGCGTAAACTCCATATACTTGCTGTTAGGAGTGCTGTAGTCCTCGCCGCAGTCTATGAAGCTCCATGAACAGTTTTTCGTGATTGAGTTTTCAACAAAAAGACTTCTTTCCTCGGCAACCCTGGTAATGCTTCTTTGCAGCAAGAAGTTCATGAAGTCGTTGTCGTCTATCTCATCAAGCAAATAGATAGTTCCGTCTTTACACTCCACTGTCTCGCCTACCTTTGCCTTGTAAGTTTCGCTCTTGCCCGACTCCATGTATTCATACCAGGCGTTAGCCAATACGCTTGTAACCAATGCTGTGTCGCCAGCAATATATTCAGGCTGCTTTTCCTTGAGCGACAGCAATACCTCAGTCTTCGGAGTGACGTAACTTCTGAACTGCTTGAAGTCGTGTCCTTTAGTATCTTCATGATAAGCAATGACAAGATCCTTAGGGTAGAGCGCATAATCGGTTTCGACAATCTCCACATTCTTGAAGATATTCCACCTATCATATTTCATATATCTGTCCTCAAGTATGCTTGGAATTACCAAAGTGGCATTGTCATATACCTCCTGCTCAAAATAACATCTAAGAGTATGGATAGATGACGCCATGATTTTCTTCAACCCAGTTGGCTTGAGTTTGTAATTCGTAGAACTAATGTAACCACTGCCAGATTCATCATATTCCGTGAAGTCATGAGGAAATACAAGAGTCTCAATCTCTATGTCGTCAAGCGCTCCATATCCAATACCGATAATTCCAGGCTTAAGGGTCAGTTCTCCGTCCTTCACCCTGCCGCAAGCGACAAGTCTATTCGACCTATTGTTATATAGTGCATCGTCATACAAAGAAAAGTTCTTGTTCCCACTGTCAACCTTAAAGTCAATGCCATTGCATCCGTTGAAAGCACATTCATATATTCCCGTGATTGATTCCCCGATTACCACCTCGCCTGTCTTCGTTGCAGGGCAGAAAATAATATACTTATCAGGTCCTATCGTTTCCGTATCGTCAACTATGTGCCTGTCATTTCCAATAAGGATGCCGTCAGCAACTTCAAATATTTCGTTACCCTCTTTTATCCTTATGTCAGACAATTTTCGGCAGTTCTTGAAGACCCCTGGACATATTTCCGAAACTGTGCTTGGTATTTCAATGCTCTCAAGCGACTTGCAGCCTTCAAAAGCGCTAATTTCTATACTTAGCAACCCCTCATTCATGGTGATGCTCTCCAGCTTTTCGCAATTCGCAAAAGCGAAGTCAAAAATTTCCTTTGCCGTTGCTGGGAAAACAACACTTTTGAGTTCTTTGCAGTCAAAGAAACCGTCGATACACTCGACAGGGACTGCTGCCCCGCCTATTTCCACCGAGTCAGGAATGACAACACTTGTTATAGTTTCCCTCGCCTCATTCGTAGCGCCCACACTTGCTATGTTGCCTTCCAGAAGCACATAGCGCAAACCGTCCTTGACAGTCTCCGTTGCAGACTGGTCAATGTCGTTACTCTCCCCCTTAAAGAACGGATCTTCCTTCTTGAATGTGGTGCGGCTTTCCTCTTCAACGCTTGGGTCGCCTGTGTAGTCTGGAGCCTTGTAGACGTATTCGCCGTTCTGCTTGAACCAGTTAAGATTGTACCACCTGTAACCGTTAGTGACAATCAATAAGAGGTCAAGATGATGAGTGAGTAAACCATTGGAGTTTATGGAGCCGATACCTTCTACATAACAGCCGTTATCGTCCATCCTCCAGGCATTCCTTTTGCTTCCGTCATTCAGTGCAATCTCTTCTATAGATTTTATTTCTGTTGTAGTGATTACGCCTTCAGAAGGAGCATTTACGCGATAGCAGTAAAATTTATCATTGAGTTCCTTCGTAAAGTCATACACTACAACTTCGCTGTCTGGAGTGATTTCGTATGGCATAAAACCCTGAAACCATTTGTCGCGGATAAACTCGTTGTAGTCGGCATAGACTTTTCCTGCTTCCTCGCGCACTGCGTAGCAAAATTCAGGAGCAGTCATTTCCTCATCTCTTTCCTTCGTCTGCATATAGATGCAATGGTAGGTCTTGCCGTTTATCTCCTTTTGCCCGTCGAGGTAGAAACGATAAAAAGTAAGGATATAGTCATACACAGGTTCTCCGTCAACCCGTTTAACACCCTGGTACAACTCGTAGTAGCTCCACTCAGGATTACCTTCGAGCATGCTGTGGTAGGTTACTTGAGATTCTTCTGCAGTGCATGTAGCTTTGCCGAGGCTTTTCCCCTTATACACAACTTCGTATTCGCCTTTTGTGAATCCAGGAATCTTTATATCCACCCACTTTGGACCTAAGCAGTCAAATTCAGCTCCAAAATGTGTGTCCGTGACTTCTAATTCAATTCTGCCATTGCTTTTGCGGCATTCCATGAGATATATGTAACAGTTAATTTCCATGATGCCGTAAATGCGCAAGGTGTCTCCTATAAATTCCGCTTTTAGCACGTCGTCATCAAAAGGCCCGTTTTCAAGCATGGATTCATAATACAACAACTCATCCAAAGTCATGGAGTCTTCAGCATCGCGGAAAAAGACTGCGTCATATTCGGGGGTATTGACATCAAACCTCCATGTCTTATTTTCAACTTGACGGCAATACAAGAATCGTGGACTTACATCCTCTTCAAAATCTTCCCTCGTGAGAATGCCTGTAAATAGCGAACCGACATTTTCAATCCAGATGTCTTTTTCCTCTCCATCTTCTTTGCCTGTCAACACAAGTTTTTTGCCAGTCTCACCCCAATTCTTGTATTCGGGGTCAACAGCCTTGACAGTCCATGTTTCACCATTAGGAGCGGAAAAATCATCACCTTCTGTAAGGGCAAAATCAAACAGGAGAACATCTTGCATTACATCCTCTTCATATCTATAAACTTTCTTGCCATCCTGGCGATATAGAAGAGTGTCTGCAACATTATTTACATCAACACGTTCTATAATCTGATAAGTGCCTCCTGCAAGAATCGTATCACCAATCATTCCGCACTGCACTTTTTTTCCTGAAAATTGATACTCTTCAAAATATACGTTCCAGTCTTTAGTATATTTATAGTCTATTAATTGCCATCTGCCAAATGTTTCATTTTCTACAGACAATTGTGCAAAACCTGATAAATTTATAAAGCAGGCAATAACAATAAATAAAAAACTTCTAATTTTATTCATATTATTTTTATATTATTACTGTTGCGAATTTAATAAAATATTATCACACATGTTAAATATTAAGGTGTTATGTTTATCATAACTTCGGCTGCATAATAAATTTTGTTGTTCATGTGAAATAATTTTAAGGTTATAGCGCAAAAATACGAGCTATAAGGACGAAAAACTATAAGTTTTTGTTTTCATTTTGTTTTCATTTAATAAACTAAGACTTTTGTGGATGTGGTTAATTCTTTGTTTTTCAAATATTTGGTATATTTGTACTATTAACAGAATAAATATTTTGAATAAAATGAGAACTTTTTTCTTCCTAACTGTATTTTCTTTAATTGTTTTTTTCGGATGCAGTAGCGAGAATATGAGATTTGAGGAAAACTTGGATAGTGTTTGCATCCTTTTGAATGAGGACAAACCAGACAGCGCCTATACTGTTCTGATGGGTTTGGACAAGGCTGTGCCGGAAATGACAGAGGCGGAGATGATGCGCTATGAAGTATGCAGAGTTAGTGCGAAGAACAAGATGTTTGTTTCGCTCAAGGATGAAGAGGAGACAATGCAACGTGCCGTTGAGTATTATGAGGAGCATGGAAGTCCTGACGAGAAGATGGGGGCTTGCCTGCTTTTAGGCAGTGTTTATCGTGACATGGGCGATGCCCCTCAAGCTTTAGAGTGGTTTGACAAGGCAATAACTTATGGAGAGAAAGGCATTAATAAA
>Ga0233374_1000123_pt1 | contig 17395 bp, 8 predicted proteins | sample ElkDunMinimDraft_FD_180688 | JGI IMG/M metagenome (GOLD analysis project Ga0233374, IMG submission 180688) | Fecal eukaryotic communites from dung pellets of Tule Elk in California, USA - Elk Dung E1 | ecosystem: Host-associated > Mammals > Digestive system > Large intestine > Fecal | place: USA...
CTCTCATTAACCGCTATCGTCGTTGCCCTTCCGACAAGATTCTCGTGATCTACGGAAGCAAGAGCAACAAAAGTTCTGCTAAGTGTGTGCATGGCGGTGGTGCCTTCGTGTGGCCTATCATCGAGGACTATGCTTACTTGAGCCTCACACCAATCTCTATCGATGCGAACTTGACAAATGCGCTCAGCCGTCAGAACATCCGTGTTGACGTGCCAAGCCGTTTCACAGTGGGTATTTCAACTGAACCTGAGTCAATGAATGCAGCAGCAGAGCGCCTGCTCGGACTCACTCCTGGTCAGATTCAGGAATTGGCTCGTGATATTCTCTTCGGTCAGTTGCGTCTTGTTATCGCTACCATGAGTATTGAGGAACTCAACAACGACCGTGACAAGTTCCTTGAGAGCATCTCGGCTAACGTCGAGGTGGAATTGAAGAAGATTGGTCTCCGTCTTATCAACGTGAACGTTACCGACATCAAGGACGAGAGCGGATACATCGAGGCTCTCGGACGTGAGGCTGCTGCCAAGGCAATCAACGAGGCCAAGGTGCGTGTTGCTGAGCAGGACAAGATTGGTGAAATCGGTAAGGCTGAGGCTGTTCGTGAAACTCGTGTACGTACGGCAGAAGCTAATGCACAGGCAGTTAAGGGTGAGAATGAAGCTAAGGTTGCTATTGCTGATTCTGAGGCTTATCGCCGCGAAAAAGAGGCTGAGGCACAGCGCAAGGCAAGTGCTGCCGAGAAAGTTCAGCAGGCTATGGCGCTCCAGGAGGCTTATGCAGCCGAGCGTGATGCAGAGCAGGCACGTGCCGAGCGTGAGCGTTCTACAGAGACTGCCAATATCATCGTTCCTCAGGAAATCGAGAAGCAGCGTCGTATCATCGAGGCTGAGGCTGAGGCTGAGAAGGTGCGCGTGAGTGCAAAGGGTGAGGCTGACGCTATCTACGCCAAGATGGAGGCAGAGGCTAAGGGTCTCTATGAAATTCTGACCAAGCAGGCTGCCGGTTATGACAAGATGGTGCAGGCTGCCGGTGGCGATGCTAACAAGGCTTATATGCTCCTCTTGCTTGAGAAGTTGCCTGAACTCGTTAAGACTCAGGTTGAGGCTGTCAAGGGCATCAATATCGATCACGTTACAGTTTGGGACAATGGTGGCAATGGTTCTGACGGCAAGGGCTCGACTGCGAACTTCGTCAGCGGACTCATGAAGTCTGTTCCGCCGCTCAACGAACTTTTCGACATGGCAGGACTTAATCTTCCAGAGTATCTCGCTAAGAAGAAGGAAGCTCCAACTGTCACAGAATGTGAAGTAGTGGAGACCGAGGAATAATGTTCCTTTGAGATAAGAAAAAGCGGATGCATCATCAAGTTGCATCCGCTTCTGTTGTTATTGCTTGGTGTGAGGTTCGGGCTATTAACCGATCTCTCCGTTTATTCTTTTGCGTACTACAGAGAACGCCTTCTGATAGAGTGCGGAGTCTGGCATTGTGCGAAGCATCTCTGCAAAGCGGCTCATAGGGACTGTAAATGCCAGTTCGTCCTTCGGTACAAGAAGTCGTGCAGATGGATCGAACATTCCTAGGAAACAGCGTCTACCGCCTTTGCGGTTCTCCACTGTGGCAAATGAAACTATTGCAGCGCAGCCCGATGCGAACTTTGCTACCACTGCATCTTCTGCATTATTGTCATAGTATGCCCATGTGCATAGGCCCGAAAGCATGTCTGGCGTAGCGAAAAAAAGAACTGCCTCTACGTTGTCCCAACTATCTAACTTGTCAATGCGCACAAGATTAAGGTAGGGTTTGTCAGTAATCTCTATGTCGAGTCCTTTGACGTAGTCGACCACCATATCTGGCGTCTGTTTGTAGTGTTCTGTTTCAGACACGAACAAGGGTACACGCTCTGGCATAGGGCGAAAAGCAGTGTATAGTCCTCCGCCCCCGCATTGCACATTTTCGGCTGTCAGTGTCAGCGAACCGCCTTCGCACACTTTACGTATTGCGCCTACCATACAGCGCGGCACACGGCTGTCAGTTGCAACGGCTGTGTTGCCATACCAAAGTGCGATGGGCAATGGCGCAGCTTCGCCAAAGGCTTTGCGGAATTGTTGGATAAATTCTTGCGGTGTCATATATGTAGCTTCTGCATATTAAACTTTATCAATTGCCAACTTGTCCACCTGGCGGACGAGTTTGGCAGCCATGCTCATGAAGGCGATGCCTGAAGGTGTGCCAGGGGAGAGGACTGCAGGTTCGCCGTTGTCGCCGTTCTCGCAAATGCTCTGCACGAGTGGAATTTGTCCGATGAGCGGTACGCCCAGTTCCTCGGCGAGGTTCTTGCAACCGTCCTTACCGAAGATGTAGTATTTGTTTTCAGGCAGTTCGGCAGGAGTAAACCAAGCCATATTTTCAACGAGTCCGAGGATTGGCACATTGACCTTGTCGTTGGTATACATGTTGATGCCCTTGCGTGCGTCGGCGAGTGCCACCTGCTGCGGTGTGCTCACGATGACAGCACCGGTGATGTCGAGTGTCTGGATGAGGGTGAGGTGGATGTCGCTTGTGCCAGGAGGGGTGTCGAGGATGAAGTAGTCGAGTTCGCCCCAGTTGGCTTCGCTGATGAGCTGCTTCAGAGCGTTGCAAGCCATACCTCCGCGCCAGAGTGTTGCCTGGTCGGGATTGACGAAGAATCCGATGGAAAGGAGTTTCACGCCGTATTTCTCAATCGGCATGATGAGGTCGCGTCCGTCAACATTCTCCGCATAAGGTCGCGCATCCTCCACCTGAAACATTTTAGGCATTGACGGACCGAAGATGTCGGTGTCGAGGAGTCCGACGCGGTAGCCCATCTTGGCCAATCCTACGGCGAGGTTGGCTGTTACGGTTGATTTGCCCACACCGCCCTTGCCGCTCGATACGGCGATGATGTGCTTCACGCCTGGGAGCAACTTCTCAGGTTCTGGCGGAAGTTGTGTTTTTGCCTTCTCGTTGATGGTCACTTCCACGTCAGGACTGACGTAGGTCTTGATAGCCACTTCGGCGGCTTTCATCACTGACTTACGGAATGGATCGGTCGGTTTGTCGAAAATTAGAGAGAACGACACTTTCATTCCGTCTATACGGAGGTCGTCTTCAATCATTTCTGCCTCGACAAGGTTTTTGCCGTTGCCAGGGTAGCGCACAGTGCGCAGTGCGTCTTCTATGAGTTTTGGATAGATAGTCATGGTGGGGCTAGTTATAATAGTTGTCTATTTGTTTCATCAATTCAATAGTTTGTATTATTGAATATACCATTCTTTGGTAATGGAGAATGTCTTTGAAATCCAAGTTTCTTCCTTTTCTGTCTTTAAACCATTTTTGCAAAGGTTGGTAACCGCCAATGTAAAAATCGTACGCCTCTCTTGGAACATTTGCAAAACACTGTTGCTTATTTATCCACACTTTGCCGATATTTGAGCAAGAGTCAATACATTCATAGTGGTAAAAGTCAATAATTCCATCTCCTTCTCCACAGAACATGACGTCTTGAGTACAATCATCCAAGTGGGTCATTAAATGAAGTTTAATGAGCTTTTGTCCTAACTTTACTAATTCGGCATAAGTGGATTTGTCTGGATATGGAATGTGTGGGAAATTATAATCCAAATAAGGCTTGAATTTTTTCCTGTAATTATTTGAATAAAGAATTGCATAGATGTAACTGATGAATTCTTTCGGATCAACCTCACCATCAATGTAATCTTTAACTTTCTGCAGAATATCTGGTTTGATATTTACTCTTACATCTAATTTGTCTCCTATCTTTTCTGTGACATATAACGGATAAACATATCCTCCACCACGGTAAAAAACATTTAGGTCAACTATAGAATCTGTTACAAATGCAAGATTCCATGGCATGTCACCGACCACCTGGCCTTGCTGTCCTACGATAAGACCAATATTAGGTGTATCAACAAAGTGGTGCATTATCTCATAGACAGGATATGCAATAAACCCCTTGGACTTATTTGTGAAGTAAGTATATCTTTTATCAAAAGGACGATATGTTGCTGGTTGTATGTACTGGTCCTTAACGCCAAACGACTTTACATGTGCCTGAGCAAAAGATACTTTCTGGTCTCGGCTTTCTTTTTGAACATTGTACTTGTGCTTTAGATCTTCTTCCGACATTTCATTAAAGTCAAATAAGATATCCTTTATGGCGTGCTTGGAGTCTTGATAAGCAATATTGTCACGCTTAGAGCACATCCCCACTCCGCCAACATCAAAAATCTCAGCAAGATTCATTCCGCTAAAGAACTCGTCTTCCCTGCTATAATCCATAGGGACGAAATAATAGCGTGGAGATTTTGGAGTGAGCTCAACGAATTGCAAATCTGTAATAGTCGAGTTTTTAAGGAAATCCAATTTCTCTCTTTTCTTTCCCCATACATCTCCATAGTAGACTTTCCCTAATTCATCTGCAGATTTCTTACCAGTCTTTATGAATATGTTGATGCAAACACCCTGTTGAATGTTAAATACGTTTTCATCTTTACCACCATCAGGGCATTGCTCTTTCTTCTTGGCATTGCCGTGTAGATTTATAATCCTTATTTCGTCAAAAGCCTTCAGCAGTTCATATCTCATGCCTCTGAATGTAGGGTTGTCCAAATATCCGTGAGGGTTAATGTATGCAACAATGCCAGTGCCGCCGCGTTCAATGTAGTTCTGGGCTAAACGGATAAATTTCACATAATCGTCATTAACCCATTTTGTGTCTTCTATATTGTGTGAAAAACCGGGTTCCTTCTTGTATAGTTCCAACTTGTCCATTATCCACTCTCCCTTATTTACGCTTTCCCCATTATAAGGAGGATTACCAATCATAACCATTATAGGTTTGTTACGCTTGATTCTGTCGGCTTTCTTTATTTCTCTTGACAGTTTGTAAGCGAAATTGGTGTTAATCGGGCTATCATTAGGAGCTTTGAGGGAATCTGCAAGATAAATATTGAGACGTTTATTTCCTGTATGTCTAAAACCTGTTTCAGAAAGCAATAAATCAAGTTTAATATGCGCAATAGAATATGGAGCCATCATAAACTCGAAACCATTAAGGCGTGGGAACAATTCGTCTTCCACGTATTTTTGCCAAAGTGCAGGTTGATTTTTAAAGTTTGCATGAATGGTTTTGACGATTTCTGTTAGGAACGTGCCTGTTCCTGTTGCAGGATCTAAAATTTGTACACGATGGTATTCTTTTGTTTTGCGCCCCAATCCATCGGGTGTATTAGGGTCACTCCGCTTTGTGTCAATAATTTCATGCTTTATTCTACTGTGGTCTGCCAAGCCCATGCTTAGCTCAAAGTCGTGTTTTAAGATTTCATCCACACTGTTCACCATAAAATCAACTACTTGTTCAGGTGTGTAGTAAACGCCGCATATATCTTTCTTTTTGGGGTCGTAGGCGTGCAGGAAATCCTCGTAAAAACGGATCATAGGGTCGTTTCTGCGAATGCTATTATAATAACTTTCAAGTAGCTTTTTCACGTCCGTTACTCGGAATAGTGCTACAAGGTCGTCAATAATCCATGCAAAACTATCATCCACGTATGATGATGCAAGAGATTGGAAAATCTGCTTCAATAGTGGATATGTTTTGGGGATAAAGACTCCGGCAGACAAACGAGAAAATTCTTTATATTCTCCATTATCTTGCAACCTTGCTGCAAAAAGTCCATAAGTGACGGTTTGTGCATAAAGATCCGCAAATACTTTTGTATTAAGGCTGTCAATAAGTACGCTTTTAAATGCTTCATAAAGATCAACCAAATCTTCATATTGCTCAAAGTTTTCATCTTCCTCGTCTTCTTCCTCAAAACGTTTGCGTTGTTTGAATGCATACTCAATAGATTGATAGATAACATGTTCCAAAAGTCTCGCTTTTGCAGCCATGCGCTCAGCCAAAAGTGAAGCAGATCTAACAGGGGATGGTTCTGCTGTTCCTAATGAGTGAATTAAGTGCTCAAAACGTTCTATGTTCTCGTTGACAAGTTCAATACTTTCATCCTTAATTTCGGCAAGAACTATTATATCAGTTAATTCTCCGTCTTTATATAAATGAAACTTGAGATAGTCTGTAAAAACAATCGTTCCTAACGACCTTTTATAGCGATTAAACTGCTCTTTATTATGCTTTTTCCCATCAAGATCGGAGTCGCCAATAAGTTTTGTTTCAACATAAGATACGGGGAGCCTGTTTGATTTTTCGATGATTTGGAAGTCTGGAGCACCGCATTCTATTCTTGCGCCATCATTAACAACAATAATATTGGGAAGCATTCCTTCTATAAGTTGCTGTAAGGCGGAACGATAACTGTGTTCTTTTGCAAGCCCTGTTTGGTAAAGTTTATTAATGTCAGATATATATTGTTCTATTGTCATAGTATCACTTTTGTATTAAGGTTACTGGTGCTAATAACTTACTTCCCTACGGTACGAGTGCTTCTGACTTCGTGTCCGTATGAACGGTAGTCGTCAACGGGTATCTCGATGTCGGGTTCAGTGAGCGTCGCTTCGTGTGGCAAGCGGAAGAGCAGGTATTTGATACTGAGTCCGCGCTCCAGCCACATGCGTTCGTAGTAGGTCTGGATGGTACGGAGGCAGTCGAGTTCCTCGTCGGAGGTTGAACCGGTGGTATCGGCATTGCCCTCAGCGTAGAGATCGAGGTTGATGTATTCGACTGGAAGGGAATTGTGCTCCACCATATATTTTGTGTAGGTGGCCATGAAGTTGCTGTCGGTTTTTACATGCACAAGTCCGCCGTCGATGAGAAACTTGCGGTAGCGCTCCATGAAAAAAGTTGACGTAAGTCGCTTGGTGGCTTTCTTCATCTGCGGGTCGCTGAATGTCAGCCAAATCTCTGCCACTTCGTTCTGGGCGAAAAGTTCATGGATGCACTCGATGTTGGTGCGCAGAAACGCAACGTTCTTCATTCCCTCGGCTTGTGCCTCGCGTGCTCCGTGCCACATGCGTGAACCTTTGATGTCTACCCCAATGAAATTTTTATCGGGGTAGCGGCGTGCCAGCCCGACGGTGTATTCGCCTCGCCCGCATCCGAGTTCGAGCACTATGGGGTTGTCATTTCCGAAAAATTCGGAGTGCCATTTGCCTTTAAGTTCGAATCCCTCTTTCTGGAGCTGCCAGAACGGACATTCCACTACGAGCGGATTGGCCGCCATGTCGGCAAATTTGGCAAGTTTTCCCTTTCCCATATATAGTCTTGAATATGTATGTTATAGTTTTTTCAAATCAACGCTTAAGCGTTTGTTTGCGAACGCTGCACCATTTTTTTTCAAACGCTGTAGCGTTGAATCGTAAACGAGGGCTCGTTTGCAAATCAATGAGCGCTCAAAAAAATATAAACGAGCGCTCGTTTATTCTTCTAGGTCACATCCGATGAATCCGAGCTCCTCCTTTGCTTTCTCCTTTGATGCGCAGAAGTATGTGCAGAGCGCCTTTGTGCAGAGTTCGTCAGCGGAGTTGTATAGTTCGGCCTCGATGAACGCCACGTTGCGCATCTGTCGTGCGATTCGCGCGCGGAGGGTAATCTTAGTGTCGGTGGTCATGACCGGCTTCAGGTATTGTGTTTCCATTTTTGATGTCACGCCTGTGGTCTGAAGTTTGCGTGTCACTACCCAACCGCAGATTTCGTCGAGCAGAAGGGCTTGAACGCCTCCGTGCAGGGTGTTGATCCATCCTTGGAAACGTGCTTCTGGAGTCCAGAAACTCACAATGTCGTCGCCGTCTTCATAGAACTCGAGTCGCAAGCCTGTTTCACTTGTGGGGCAGCACGCAAAGCAGAGGTAGCCTTCGTGGTGCATCCACGGATTTTTTATCTTTTTCATTTTCTGTTATTCTTAATTAGTTTAGTTTTGACAACTCAATCAAAAATACTTAGTTATCTGCGCGTGGCTGAAATTGTCCATTTCATTAATCATGTTCACTGCCGACTGAAGGATAGGGTAGGCGCAAATGGCACCAGTTCCTTCGCCGAGTCGCAAACCGAGTGAAAGCAGCGGTTCGGCGTTCATGGCATTGAGCATGAGGCGGTGGCCCGATTCGTCGCCACAATGCCCGAAGACTGCATATTGCAGTATGTCGTGGTTGAGGTTGGACGCTGCAAGCATGCAGGCAGACATTATGAATCCGTCGACGAGGATTATCATGCGGTGCTCGGCTGCGCGCATCATTCCGCCTATTGCAGCCACCATTTCGAATCCGCCGAAGTAGCGTAGTGGCGAAATGTCGGCATGCGAACGTGTGTAGTTGTCGACAGCACGACTGAGTATGTCAAGTTTGCGGTTCTGTCCGGTTGAGTTCAAACCGGAACCCGCTCCTACGCATTTGTCGAGCGGTATGCCGGCAAGCAGGTGCATCCAGATGGAAGAGGGCGATGTGTTGCCTATGCCCATTTCGCCGAAGCAGATGACGTTGCATCCTTCGTCGTGGCAATCGTCTACCATCGCGGCACCGATGCTGATGGCGCGTCCGTATTCCTCCTCGCTCATCGCCGGACCGTAGAGGAAATTCTTTGTGCCGTGGGCTATCTTGCGGTCAATGATATTGGGATGGTCGGCTGGATTGAAATCGTGGTCAACACCTACGTCTACTATGCGAAGCCTGAATCCGTGCTGACGGCAGAACATGTTGACGCCTCCCCCTCCGCGACCGAAGTTAACCATCTGTTGCCAGGTGACTTCGCGTGGCGACACGCTCACTCCCTCTCGCTCTATGCCGTGGTCTGCCCCGAAGAGTATGTGGCACGGGTGATTAAGACTTGGAGTAAGGCTGTGCTGTATGAGTCCTACTTGAAGAGCAAGCGACTCTAAGCGCCCGAGCGAACCTTTAGGCTTGTTCAGATTGTCAATCTTCTCTTGCAGTATGTCTGCGAAATTATCCTTCATTCTTAACTCTTTTATTGGGCATACACATCGGTCTGCCCTTACTAACCTCTTTGTCTCTCAATTCCTTATCCCTTAACTTTCATAGGTATTCCGCACACCATCAACGTCACTTCGTCGGCTTTCTGTGCCACGTATTGGTTCATCCATCCCTGCACGTCGGTGAACTTGCGCTGTGTTTCGTTGTCGCTCACTCCGCCCGAACCGATTTCGTTGGTAACAAAAATGAATGTGGCATTCTGGTCGGTGAAGCGGTCGAACTCTTCTTTCAGTTGTGCGAGGGTGCGCTCCACATGCTCCGATGCGGCCTTGGCGGAGTGCATGCACTCGTTCTGGAGGTCGAAGAAGAAGTTTGTGGACCAGAGCGTAATGCAGTCGATGAGAACCACGCGGCCTTCCACGTTGTGGCGGCTGAGGTACTTCTCTTCTTCTATGTTTGTCCACTGCGCGCCTCGGCGTTGTTTGTGGAGTTCCACACGGTGGCGGAAATCCTCATCCCATATTCTGGATGTGGCCATGTAGACGGGTGTGTCCGAAAGGGTGAGAGCCAGCCTTTCGGCGTACTCGCTCTTTCCGGAGCGTTGTCCGCCGGTGATCAGAATTATGCGTTTCATTCAGGGTGTTTTTGTTGTGCCTGCATATAGTGCAAAGTTACGTATTTTCCTTTTCTTGAACAAAATAATGTGGAAAAGGGGTGTGCTCTGCTGCCTGATTTTCTTTCAGATACTCTTATCTAGTAAGAGAGAACTTCATGCTAAGGCCGAAGTCGGCGGTGATAGTAGGGTAGGAAGTAGCTGAAACAAGAGGAGTATTCTTCTGCCAGTCAAGGAATCCGCTGATGGTGAGCAAACGGCTAAATGTATAGTCGGCTGCTACGGACAACTTATATGCAGTGCTTCCGCTGGTTGCTGTTGTTATGCAGGTCTGGATGTTGCGGTTAAGTGCGTTCTGCATGCGGTAAGAGAAGTCTACGCGCAAGTTAAGGTCGTGGCTTACGGAACGTGAAGATGCAGAACTTCTGCTGTTGTTTTTGGTGTCCTGGGCATTCTTGCTATTTCTCTTTGAACGGCTGCTCTTAGGCGCTTGCAACTTCTTGACTCCGAAAAGATTGAGGTCTTTAATCTTATATCCGAAACCAATCACGATGTCGTCAGAGTAGTTTTCTGTAAGCGCAAGTGATGTCATGCTCAAGTTGAGTACGCGTGTCTTTTTGAATTCCAATTTTGTAGTCAGTCCGCTGTTGAATGTCATATCTACTCCAATGAGCGGAGCGAATGATTCATTTATGGATACGGTGCTGACGTTGTACATGCTGCTTGGGATAGGGTTACCTGTTGTCACGTCGGCTATGAATCCGTAATCGCCCATAAATGCCATGAAATTAGTGTATGAGTTGTAAGCTCCGACAGCATACACGCTCTTGTAGGCATGGTTAATATTGAAGCTCCTGAAACGCTCGGCGAACCAAGGGAGCTTTACGAGACCGCTATATGTGAGTTTCCAGTTAGGAAGGAGGTGTGCCAGTGATGGGAATAGTGACAGCGGCGACTTGCTTGCATCTTTTCCGCAGTAGGCAGCAAGGAATGCAGGGACGAGCACATCGGCTGAGTACTGGTTGACGCCTCCGTTTGCGGGGTCGTATGGTTTGCCGCTGAGTTCGCCGCTTCCTACAGGATAGGTGGCATTGGCGTAGCGTGCTTCCACTCTCTTCTGTATGACAGGGATGTTTGCAATGAAGTCTTCGAAAGGTTTAGAACGGTAATTGTTGTTAATGTTACCATTGCTTGCGAATGCCGACTTGATAGATATGATTGTCATGTTGAAACTACCGCTCTGTGTCACAGGCATTCCGGAGTACATGAATTGGATGCTCTTGGTCTTGTTGACTGTGCGGCTGGCGTTAAGGTCAATCTTGAAGTCGCGGAACGGTTCGAGGAGCATCTTAAGCTGGAGGTCCTCCATAGAACTGCTTGTGGCTGGTGTCGTAATAGCCGAATCGCCTTGCATGAGCCAGCCCCTGTCGGCAGCCTTGTTGATGTAGCTGTCATCAACGGCGCCGAAAGCGAAGTCAAGTCCTGGAGAAAGTGCTCCTCCGAGACGTTTTTGACCGAAGGCATCACCAATCTCTGGTTTGAATCCAGGGAGAGTGAGCGAGTATGTATTGCGATAGGAGATGCTGGCGTTGCGAATCATCATCAGCCCTCGTGCGGCTACTTGCGCAGTCTTGTACCAGCCCTTCTCCTCGAGCTTAGGTTTTGCTACTACGTTGACCTTCAGCGGGATCGTGTCGAGGTTCTTGATTTGTATGGTATTGGCATCGACCTTTTTGTATTTCAGTTTATATGTCTTTCCTTCCTTGGTAGTGGCACGGACAATGATGCGTTTTGAGTTTTGCGCATGCTTGACTTCAGTGAAAGTTGAGTCATTAAGTGTTATTTCCTTTGTAAATCCTTTGGTCTTTTTTGTTTTGTCGTCAGTCTTGCCGTCCTTGTTTGTGGATTTGCTGTCGGTCCTGTTGTTGCGTGTGTTAGTCTTGGAACTCTTCTTGCTTGTTCCAGAGAAACGCTTGTTGGCTTCGTCGAGGAACTTTATTTTCTTATAGAGGTTTTCGAAGTTGAGTTTGCCGTTGATGTTTATGCTACGCTGAGTGTTGATAGTGTGTCCGAGCGTAGTGCCGTCTTCGAGTTCTGTGCCTCGATTCCATCCGTAATTAGAGTTATAGCTACCGTCTGCAGATGTCCAGTCGAGCAGAGGAATTTTGTTAAGCGGAATTTGATATGAACCATTGAAGGTTGAACTGTACTGCAGTGGACGTCCGAACGAGAGGAGGCTCTGCTTTACGGAGTCCTTCCATGCTTCGTACTGATCTGGATAAAGGTCTTTGTTGATGACGGTGTAAGGTTCCTCAATCTCAGCATGGGTTGCAGATGTCCAGCTGAGTTTGAGCGACTTGAATATATCCCAACGTATTGACAACTCGCGGTTCCACAAGAATTGCTCAGAGAAACTTACTGGCAGTTTTGTGCCTGCATCTATGTCGCGCTCCTGAAGTTCGTAGTAGTTGCGGTTGAGGTCGGTGTTGAAAGCAATGCTTTGCGGCAACCAGTTGAGATTTTGGGCTTTGAGCAGGTCGAGCCATTTAGACTTACCCTTCATATTCTTGAAAGGTTCCCACGGTTTGTACTTAGGCGAATAGTTGTAATCAAGGCTTGCACGCCAACTTTCTTCGTTTTCATACACAGTGGTTTCGCCTGTCTTGTATTGCTGACTATATGAATAACTGAAAGCAAAGTTGGCAGGGTCGTATGGCATAGGAGTGCGGCTGGCGTAGTTTGATTTCCAGTTGCTGAGCGACAGGTTCTTCGACTTGCTCACTCGCTCGGTGATGCTGCTGAGCGAGTCGCGCTCTTGCTGGTTGATGCAAGCGTCGAGTGCGTCCTTAAGCAAGAGGTCGGAATCGAACGGATTGTATTTTGGCGAAATCTTTTGCCAAGAGTATGAGTAGTAGAACGGTAAGTTCATCTTCCACTTCTCAGGGAAGAGTTTGCCTAACTCGAAGTTCGTGGTGATGCTCCATTCGTAAAGGTTGTCGTCGCGTCGTTCGTTGACGCCCTCTTCAAGACCTCCGAATCCGGCGGTTTCTGTGTGTCCAGTAACGTTGACAGAACCGAAATCAGACAACTGTACGTTCAGATTTCCTTGCGCTGCCCATCCGCCTTCGTTGCTGTAGTCCTGCATACGCAATTCGTTGACCCATACTTCGACCGAACCTGTGCGGCGTGAATTGTTGCGCACACCGATCATCATGGTCTTGACCTCGCCGAGCGAAGGGTTACCCATGACGCTGACCTTGTTTTGCGGACGGTTAGGGTCGTATGTGTAGTAGAGCTTAGTGAAACTTGCACTTCCGTCGGCACGTGCCTTGTTGCGTTCGCGCTTCACATCGGTCAGTACGCTGAAATCAATGTCAATCATGTTTTCCTCTGGCCATACCTGTTCGCAGGCGGCAGGGGAGTAGATGTCGTAATAGCCCTTAGGGGTGAGTTTGAGCGGTACCTCGTATTCGTAATAGTTGCTCTTGTAGTCGGAACCGAGACGGAGGAACACGCTCATCTGGTTGTCCTCAACCATGCCTTCCTCGCCTTCGAGAGCGTTGGCGTGGACAAACATCTGAAGATGCTTGTAGTTGCGCAAGTCCTTGTTTAGATTCTTATAGACGGCACGAGCATCACCAGTTGCAAGGTTTTCAACGGTGATAGACAAAGACTGCTCGTTTGCCTGTGTCAGCTGCGATTGTGCAGGGTCGAGCACTCGGCTGATTCCTGGAGGCAGAACATAGTTGACAGGCGACTTGTCGCTATTCTCCTCAATATTGACAGAGGCTGTCTTTAGCGAACCGCTCACGCTTGGTTTCTCGCCTGTGAAAAGCGGCTGGTTATAGTTGCGCCATTCGCCGCGGACGAGGTCGAGCGAAGCGAATCGCATCACGATAGGTTTTTCAAATCCAGTGAGGTACATACGCATGAATCGTATGCTGCTGAAGTCGCTGATGCTACCTACCTTCTTCTCAAAATCCTCAACAGGGACGCGGAACAAATACCACTTGGCTTCTTCGGTGTTGCCGTTGCGGAGTTTGACTTTTGTATTGCGTTCGTCTACGATATAGTTGCGTCCGACAGTCATGTCGCTCGGACGGATGCTAATGCGGTATTGGTAGAAGTTCTCGTATTCGTTCATCGTGTAGTCCTGGTTGACATCTTCAACGTCAGGAGTCGTCTTGTAGGCAGTACTGTAACTTTCGCCCGATTCGCTTGAGTTAGGCGAGTTACCCTCTGGATTGTTGATGCGCTTGTATCTTTCCAGGATAGGAGTCTGCAAATCGTCAAAGTCTGAACCGCGGAAGTAGTGGTAGTCGTCACCGGCAGGGTCGTCGAACAACGAGTCGTAGACCTCTGGGCTTACTTTGCCCTGCATCTTTGTGAGGTAGTCTGCGTAGATTCCAAAAGTGCGCTCTTCCGTGCTTGTAAGTCCGTTGAGACCTATGTCCTGCTTCTGGCGTGCGCCAGACTCTGTGCTGAATGAGTAAACGACGCTCTTTTCAGACGGAACGCGACCCCATGCGGTTTCGGCATAGGTTTGCACACCGCTTACAGGCATACCGCTTTCGTAGGCTTTCTTTCCGTCTTTAAGCACGTCCTCGCTGACATCACCAAGGTTGATGTAGAAGTCGCCTCCGTAAGTGTTGTCGTCCTTTGTATAGATGAACGGGTCGAGCATCCAGAACTCAATGTACTGGACATTGGAGGTCTCGAAGTCGCTTGCGTCGATTTTTCTCATCATACCTCCCCAGCGCTTTTGCGGATTATTCAGGCGACCTTCTGTATTGACGTCTGTGTCGAGGTTGTAAGGGCCGCGCTCTTCAGGGTAGTATGCGAGGTTAAGGATTGGCAGAGTAGTGCTTTCGCCTGAGTTTGTGTCTCTGTTAGGGTAGACCTCTCGGATGTAGACTTCGCGCACATAGTGGTTTGACAGTTGGTTGAGGTCGCTCTTTATGTGGCCTGGAGTGAGCGAAGAACTTCGGCGAGTGAAGAGCGGATCGATGTTGTACCATGCCAGTCGGGCGCGGTTGTAACCGTAGCGAGGGTCGTTAGTCATGTTTCCGAACTCAATATTTGACGGAACGGAACTCAATACCCATGACGATGGCGCGCTGACATCTATGCCATTCTTAGTGTTCTCGAAATCATCAAGATACGAGGCGTTGCCTTGCACTCCGCTTGCCTCGCCGGCAATGAGCTGCGCAAACTCGGCGTTAAGGGATATGTGCGACGGTTGAGTTAAGTTGAGCAATGGCAACTTGTCAATCATATTTGTGAGCCACTGGCTTTCCTTCTTCCAGTTAATATTAAGGCCCCAAAGTGTATTGTTCAGCGGTTCGTTGCCCATCTCCACCTTTGAGGTGAGCGGCTTTTCAGTCAGTCGCAAGAATGTACCTCCGATCTGGAAGTCCTTTGAGAAGTCGTAATTCCAGTTCAGTCCGAGCATCGTTTTGCGCATAGTTGAGAACTCCGACTCGCTCTCAAGACTAACGTCTACTTTTGTGCCGGCGTCGATGATGCTTTGGTTGATGATGTTGACGCGTCCCATGGAATAGTCTACGGTGTAGTCTGTGCCTTCGGTAAGGGTTACGCCTCCGGCTGTAACTACGACCGAACCTTGCGGGATGTTCATGCTACCGAGGTCAATCTCGCTGCCTGATGATGCTTTGTACTCTCCTGCAAGCGAGAATTTGTTCTTCTCGGCAATCTGCTTTGCTACGGTCTTAGTCGAGTCGTACAACTCGTCATAGCAATATTTGTCGGCAATGGCGTCGTTTCCGATTTTCTGTCGCAACCAGTCGCCGAAAGGCTCTACAACAGGGAAGATGATACGTCCCGTCTGTGCTGTCACGGTGTAACCTTCTACAAAGTCAAAACGTCCGTTAGGATTGGTCTTTTGGTTGTCGTCAAGGCGGTCGAGGTTCATCATCTTGAGCAGGGTGGTCTGCTTGAAGATTCCTTCAGGGAGATAGTTTAATTGAACGCCTGTCGTGTCGCTTAAGTACTTGATGTCAAGCTTGAATTTTTCCTTCTGTATAGAGTTTGCTTTTAGCGAATAGACGTTCTTCATCATCAAGTCCCAATTGCCGATTTTTGGTGAGTTGCTGGTGTTTTTGAGGAGTTTTACGAAGAGCGCCTTGTTGTTATCCTTGAGGTCGGCTGAGAACTCTCCCACCTGGTAGGTTTGTCCGCCGTAGGTGTACTCGAAAGCAATGGCAAGTACTTGGTTGGTCTGGAGTGTGGAACGGAGCGACACGTAACCCAGGTATTTGTTGAGGGTGTATTCGGATGTGGAAAGCAAGCGTGCGTTCTCAATCTTTTCATAGTCGATTCCTCCTTCAAGAAAAGCGTCGAGCACGGTGCTGGTCTGGTCGATGTTGCGGGCGTCGGCAAAACCGTTAACGATGGTGCTGTAGAGGTTGTTGGATGTGTTGCTTGGAACTGAGACTCCTGTGCCGCTCCATGTCGGATTGCTTATTTTGCGGTGTTCGGCAAGGTCGACAAATCCCACGATGTCGCGGGTGTTCTCTGTTACGCCGGTAGTGTTTGTCACCCAAATTTCAACTCTGTTGATGGTTATTCCCGAAGTGATGTTTGGCAGGGTAGAGCAGGCCTTGTCGTACGTTTCGCGGAAGTATTGCGCAAGGAAGAAGTGGCGGTTTTCATCGTAGTCGTAGCCCTGAATGTCGAAAAGTGACAACTGCGAGCCTCCTTGTGATGACACGCTCTTGGATTGCGACTTTTTCTGTGAAACAACGGCCTGCAAACTCAATTTTCCGAATTGGAGGTCGGTTCGAATACCGAACAGCGATGAAGCACCGCGTATGAGCGACGAGTTGGTAGGCAAACTGACGTTACCTGCTTCAATGAGTTTGACGATGTGGTCTTCTTCGCCTTCGTACTTGAGTTTCAGGTTTTTTGCGTCGTAGTCGAATGTGGCGTCGGTGTTGTAATTGAGGTTGAAATCCATCTGCGTACCGACTTTGGCATTGACGTTAAGGTTGATTTTCTGGTCGAACTCAAAGCCTTTGACTGTGCGGTTTCGCTCTGAAAGCGACGGGTTGTCGGTGAATTTGTAGTTATAGCCGAATTTGAGTTCCGCACTACCTTTTGTCTTGATCTGCACGCCTCCAGGACCGAATATCTTTTCAGCGGGACCGAGGTCGAACTTCATGTCGGTGAAGTCAAACTTGTCCTTTCCTTTGCTTGCCATTAGCGAGTCGTTGCGCTCGCGGAAATATGCGTTCATGGATCGCTGTTCGGTCCATTTCAGATATTCCTCAGGTGTCATCAGGTATGGAGCGCTAAGGAAGTTGTCGCCCAGTTTACTTCCGACCTTGTAGTAACCGCTTTTTTCATCGTATTCGCTTGCTTCCGTTTGCAGATTCTCTGGGTCTTTAAAGTCGAAAGCGTATTTTTGCGGATGCTCGTCGTTCGGGTAGTCCGTCTTCCTTACTTTGGGAAGTGAATCTTCTGGGGCGGGTGAGAGCGGTGCTTCTTGAGGTTCTGAGACTTCGGCACTCCCAAAACTGAAACGAGCGCCATTGCCTGCACTGGCAATAGCACTTACGCTAATCATAATCAGAAGAATATATAGTATATTTCGGAGAGTGCGTCTCAAAATCTTTCTCTTTTATTGCATGGCTTCGTACGCATACGTACCTGTCGCGCATTTAATATAATGAAACGTGGTTTTTGCGATTTTATTGCAATGGCACGGCTTTTTATTTATTTCCTTGTCGTCTCGTTAAAGTTTTAGCCTTATTTTGTTGAGATTTATCTCGATGTCTTCCTCTTCAGCCATGTGATGGAGCACTGCATCGAGTTGCTCGCGCGGTACGTTTCTGATTG
>Ga0233374_1000131_pt1 | contig 16636 bp, 10 predicted proteins | sample ElkDunMinimDraft_FD_180688 | JGI IMG/M metagenome (GOLD analysis project Ga0233374, IMG submission 180688) | Fecal eukaryotic communites from dung pellets of Tule Elk in California, USA - Elk Dung E1 | ecosystem: Host-associated > Mammals > Digestive system > Large intestine > Fecal | place...
ATCTTCTGCGCGGTGAGCCAGGAACAACTTTCCTGCTTGAAGTGCAGCGCCCAGGAGAGAAGAAAACTCGCAAGTTCAAGATTACTCGCCGCAACATCACAGTGTCGCAAATACCGTTCCACGGAGTGCTCCGTGGCGATGTAGGGTATATCAACCTCATAGGATTCACCGAGAACAGTTCGCGCGACTTCCGCAAGGCGCTCATATCAGTCAAGGCCGACGGCGCCAAGAGTCTTGTCATTGACTTGCGTGGCAACGGCGGAGGCTCACTGGCTGAGGCTGTAAACATAGTCAATCTTTTTGTGCCGCGCGACAAGGAAATCGTTTCGATGAAGGGAAAGGTGCGCTCGTCAAACTACTCCTACAAGAGCAAGAACGAACCTCTCGACCTTGAAATGCCAATCGTGGTGCTTGTAAACAACGGTTCTGCCTCAGCTGCAGAAATCGTAGCGGGCGCATTGCAGGATCTCGACCGCGCCGTAATCGTGGGCAGCAAGACTTTCGGCAAGGGACTTGTGCAGTCTGTGCGCGACCTTCCTTACAATGGAAGCCTCAAACTCACCACTTCGAAATACTACATTCCGAGCGGCCGATGCATACAGGCCATCGACTACAAGAACCGTCGTGAAGGGCAGAAGGACCGTGTGGCAGACAGTCTGGCAAACGTGTTCCATACTGCTGGAGGTCGTGAGGTGCGCGACAGCGGAGGCATTATGCCCGATGTGGAGGTTAAGCACGACACTCTCGCGAACCTTCTCTTCTACCTCTCTAACGACGACGTGCTTACCGACTTCGCTACAGACTATTGCAAGACTCATCTTACCATAGCTCCAGCAGCAGAATTTGCCATCAGCGACGCCGATTTCGAGGCGTTCAAGCGTATGGCAGTGGAGAGCGGCTTCAAGTACGACCGTTTGAGCGAGAAGCGTCTTGACGACCTCAAGAAGGTGGCAGAGTTTGAAGGTTATCTCAAGGATGCAGAGGCAGAGTTTGCCGCCCTCGAAAAGAAGCTTGAGCATAACCTCGAACGCGACTTCGACAACTTCAAGGACGACATAAAGAAACTCGTTGAGATGGAAATAGTGAAGCGCTATTATTTCCAGCGCGGTACAGTCGAAAGCGGTCTTCGCGACGATGTCGACTTTGACAAAGCCGTCGAGATTCTCCACAATCCAGAAGAGTATAACCGCATACTCGGCAAGTAATGGTTGCCGACCTTAGCGTACTCGTTATAACTCAAAAAAAACAAGGGCTGGCACTTCAGATCTGAAATGCCAGCCCTTAATATTTCGGGTCGTTTTCTGAGAAGAAAAATGCGATGTCTGCTTGCGAACTATGCAATCCGTCAATCGTTTAATCGGTGTCTACGGAATTGTCATCGGACGGCAGTCCCGCCACAACTCCTTCCTTTACATTGCGAGGCGTAAGCCGACGTATTTGTCCTGGCGCGAAGGCGTGGCTCTTGTGCGGGTCGTGCATGTGCAACCGATAGGATTACATAAGAAGTTACCCCCACGAAACACACGATCGGAACCTGACGAAGCGCCCTGCGGATCGGTCACTATCACTACAGAATCTGCAGCAGAAGGATACCTGCCATACCTGTCCTGGCACCACTCCTCTACATTACCGCTCATGTCGTAGATACCAAGTTTGTTAGGCGACTTGTTCTTTACCGCGCGTGTCTTGTCTCTGCTGTTGCCAGAGTACCACGCCACTTTGCCAATTCTATTACTTCCGCTATAGGTGTCGTAGGGGTAGTCTAGCGACTTCTTGTTGCCACCATGGGCGGCAAATTCCCATTCCGCCTCGGTAGGCAGACGGAACGTTGCGCCTGTCAGCGAGTTGAGTTTGGCTATGAAAGTTTGGCAGTCGTTCCAACTAACCAGCTCTACAGGGAGCTGATAGCCTCTGAAGTATGAAGGGTTACTGCCCATCACTGCCTCCCAGAGTTCCTGAGTCACTTCAGTCTCACCGATATAGTAGTCCTTGGAAATAGTCACGACATGCCCCGGCTGTTCATTAGAATGGCCTGTAAAAGAACCCATAATGAATGTACCAGCCTCAACGCGAATCATCTTGAAGGTGACACCGCCCACAGTGTATTCCTCCACCTCCGAAAAAGCACCCTTCTCAAGCGACTGATGAATAACGGCAGTCTGCCCTTCTTCAACCTCAGTTGTCATCTCAACGACCTTATATCCCTGCTTTTTCAACTTAACCTCGTGGGTGCCTGCAAGACATTCAGAAAGGAGCATAGGTGTTGTACCTACCTGCTTGCCGTCAATCCACACCTCCGCATTGGCGGGAACGCTGTTGATGTCGAGCGAACCATAAAAAGGAACGGGCGGATTCAGCGTAATCTTCTCTCGAACATTATCTTTGCCGACTACGACTTCCTGACTTGTGGGGCGGCGTCCTGCCTTTCGACATTCCACAAGATAAGTGCCATAACCAAGTTCCACGGTGCATGAACCTGTACCACGGAGCTGCTCGTCAATCCATATCTCCGCATTATCAGCAACAGTGAAAGTAAAATTGCCGAACTGCGGTTCGAGAGTCACGCTGACTACATGCTTGTTCTTTGAATCACTGACTGTCAAACTGCCAGTCTTAGAAGCATGCTTGGGTGCTTGTACACGATAGTTGTACGTGCCGAAGGGCATACGCTTGGTGGCGGTGCCGTCAACAGTTTCAAGCATTTGGCCGTTCAGTTCTACGACGGCATTGTTTGGACTGAGGTTAAAAAGCACATACTGGGACATGAGAGTGTTGCGAGAACTGCCAGACGTTTGTTGCGACAAACTCACACTTTCCCTCGACTCCACGCCCCAACAGAACTTGCTGCGGGCACGCGCACTGCTTATGTCAATATCCAGGACATTGGATCCATTGCCGTACACACTTATGTGGGTCAATGCAGCAAGCGCATCGCGTGATGCATACATCTGGTTTTCCGCCTGACGGTGCTCGCTAACCAACTGTTCGCGTTGACGCTGACTCAGTTGCTTGCCTTCAGCCTGTTTCAGACGAGCATCTACCGCCTCATAAGCTCTCTCTGCATCATCAAATTTGCCACGGGCATCAGTAAGTGTTTTTATCGGGAAGGTAATTGTTGTAGTCGTAATGCCTGTAGTTTTATCCTTTACGCCAGTTTGTATGACTGCATGTAGATGAGGGGAGACATTCACCTTAATATCCGCCACGGCTGAAGTTATCTCCACCTGCGCACTTGTAGCATCGAGATACACGTCTGTATCCGAAGTTCGGTCGACAAGTCGTATTGGATGTTTTACCCTTTCTACTGAGTAGGAAGATAGGAAATTGGCACGCAGAGGAACTACGAAGGTCAGACGCTCCACACCCCAGTTGATTTCGACTTTCCCATTAGGTGTCTCATTGGGATTAACCGTCACTCGATATTCATATACACCGTTTCCCACAAGTCCCTTTGTGACTCTTTCGTCTTTAGCGTTGGTTATATTTATCGACAAATTATCAAGTTCGGAATACACCGCCAAACCGCCCATGCCATTAAGACTTGCAGCACCGGTCTTGTTGTCCAATTTCTCATACGACATGATTTCCGACTGCGCTGTCATCATCTGCACAGCTGCAAGCGCTACTAAAAACAATAAAAATCGAAGTTTCCGCATCTTCTTTACCTCAAAAGGTTATAATACACAAAGTTAGCACTATTTCCTTTAAATAGGGAATCAAAATAATAGGTGTTGGATAAAATATGAGGGTGACCCAGAAGTAGATCGGGTCGCCCTCTTGCTTTAAAAAACGTAGTATGGAATTAAATATCCCAAGCGCTGTCGTCAGTAGTATTGAATGCTTCGCTTTCCAACTCCTTCTTCAATTCTTCAGATGACATAGAAAGTGAATTGTCTTCAGCTAAATCGAGGTTCTTGATCTTGCTGAGATCTGCTTTTGCATCTACAGGTACACCTTCGTCAGTGAAGTTCTCTTCGTAAGCCTTGAGCAACTTCTTCTGCTGATTGAGTGACTTCTTCTGTGCCACAGCCATCTTTATGTCATCAGCGCTTGCCACTGCACCTGCTGCTGCACCTACTACAGCGCCTTCAACATCGCCTTTCAATAGACCGCCTGCCACTGCGCCTATTCCTACTTTGCCGGCAATGGCACCGACTGCAGCCCAGAGTTTTTTCTGTTGTGCCTTAACGGCTTCCTTGCTACGCTTATTTCCAAACTGGTCAACGAGGAATACGCGCACCTTAGGTGTGCCGTCTTCGTTAAGTAAAGGCTGGCCGTTAGCATCTGTCTCAGTGATTTTTTGAGTGTGGTAAACAGGAATAGCCTCCCAATTGATTTTTTTCGTGCTATCTGCTGGTGTTGTCTCGCCGAGAACGGCATCTGTTGCGTCAAGAGCCTTGTCTGCTCCGTCAAGAACCTTGTCAGTAGCAGATAATGTCTTGTTTGCTGCTTTTTCGAGTTTTTTCAGGAATCCTTGTGCAGAAACCTCAGTTCCAACACTGAACATAGCGACTAATGCTAACAGTTTAATTGCAGTTTTCATTTTAGAATAAGTTTTATTAGTTATTGATTAAATAAAAAGTTGCTGTAGTTTTTGGGGTTAATCCTCTGTATACATTCTCATGCGGAACTGGCGCTTGTTGTATGTGCCTTCTGACTGCAGGAGAATCTCTTTAGCATCCAAGTAGTTTATCTTGATTTTGTCGTCGTAGCCTACAGGACGGAACATGAGTCCGGTAGGAAGGGATTTGCGAATGAGTTTGAGTTCCAATTCGCCTTGCGCATCAGTTGTCCCTATTTTCTTATATTGAGTGCTGTTGCCAGTCAGGCTGCGGAACTTGCGGTCGCTCTTATAAGAGTTGAGCGCAGGAGGGTAAGAACCCTCGTATGCCCAAATCTCGACATTGCCGAGCGGACCTCCTTCGCTGAATCCAGAATAAGTCTTTTCCCACTTAGTGATGGTGAATTTGATGACAAGCGGCATGTCCTCAATGATGTTGTTCAGAGTGCTTATCCTACTGGCATAGAAGTCGCAAGGGTTGTATTTGTTGAGCACTTCGAGGTAGTCCAATGCGCCAGAGGCGTACCTTACAACCTCCTCCTGGCTACCTTCGCCCTTTTCCCTCATTTGCTTCATCTTGCTAAGGGCTCCCATTGCATAACGTTCGTAAATGATGCAAGTGTCGCACTGATTGATATTGCTCTGAATAGCAGGAATCATGTCATTAGGGGCATCGTCAGCATTGAGAGCCTGGTCGAAAGCCCTGCGCGCCTCATTGTACTTGCGCAGACCAAACATGCGTCCTCCCTCTTTGAGGAATCCGCTACACTTTGACACATGTACTTCCTTTTCCAAAGGGACGATGCCATAGCATTTCTTTACGCGTGGTCCTAGATCGCTGATGTCGAGCGACAATTTGTTGGTGCCTTGTGCATAGATGGTAATGTAATTCATAGCATCACGCTCTTGGCGCTTCTTGTCAAGTTCCTCTTGCAGCTTTTCAGACCTTGCCCAATCCTCGTCTGAGCTTTCTGCCGTGAGTTTCTTCTCACTCTCCTCAAATGCGCTCTGTGCTTCCTTAAGGGCTGCGTCAGCTTCGCTAAATACGGCTACAGGGATGACGATCGAAATAATGCTGATGTTGCTGTCAGTCTTCTGGCGCTTGGTTGTGACAGTGGCCTTTAGCAATGGAGAGCATTCTACCTTCAAGTCCTCGATTGACGACGTCAGTTCAACTTCAGTCAGTTTTTGGTCCAGGATGGCATCGCCTGCGGACTGCAAACTTTCTTGTCCGATTTTCTTTGCAACCTCCTCAATGAGATAGGCTGTAAAGAAGTTGGCAGTCAATTTGCCCACAAAACTGGTGCGTCGTACGTCGCCTCGGCGGTTTACCTCAATTTTAGGCGTAGGAATCTCCTTCTTGTCAATGACAACCTCGTATTCGTAGTAGTTGGACACACCCTTGCCCTTTGGGGTTACTACAGGTGCCGTTCCTCCAGCTGGAACATTGGTAACAGTGATGACCAGGTCGTTGTGAGTTGATAAGATTAAGATTCCCGCCTTGCCTTTAAGGTTGCCAATACGGTCGGCGTCTTCATATCGCTGGTCGGAAATGAATTGGTTCTGGGCCTTGCCTGCCAGGCAGAAGCAGCAAACCATTATCAAACTTAACAAATACTTCATGCTGTTTGGATTGGTTTTATGTGGTTACAAATCGAATCCGCCGAGAGTGGAGATGTCGTCATCTGGTTCCATTCTCTGTCCTCCGGCCCATTCGGGCTGCCATGTGCGAACGTGAATTATAGGACTGCCTCCGTCCTCAGGGAACTCCCAAAGTAGGAACAGATATCCCTCGTCGCTATAGTTGCTTGACTTCCAACTTTGATGCAGACGTACACCGTATTTGGTCGGATCTACGGTTGAACGAGTGATTCCGGCGCAACCGCCTGATTCGCCTCTTTCGCCAATTTGACTGAACTTCACGTCAATCCATTTGTTACGCATGAAGGCACGTCGCAAATTGCTTATATACTGCTGCTTGTTCTGCTTTACATACTCAACCTTTGTGTTGCTTGGGCCATACTCAGTCTTTTTGTTCATTACCACCTTACCTGTAATGATAAGAGCGTCGTCGCTGAACATGTTCTCAATTGTATTGATGTCTTTCTGATTGTAGGCAGTGCGGAAGCGTTCCACATATTGTAGGATAATCATTTGTTTCTCCTTCTCCACAACGGAACCGCATTTTTCCATGCTCTCTGCAGTGTGGGCGTCTAATGCCAGACGGAAATCTGTAAGTTTGCCGTTAGCATCGAACTCTACTACAGCCTCTTGGTATGTTCCCATTCCGAATCCCTCTCCCTCAGGCGTAATGATGAGCGGGATGTGGCTTACCATCATGTTGCCGTCTCTGAAAATCCAGCATCGCTCTACGACCTCTTCGTCGTCGCAGAAGAATGGTGTAACATCCCATAAACGGATAAGTGACTTCAGAGAGAAATCGTCCATTGGGAGATGTTTGGTTGTGAGAATTGTTTTTGCTTCTTGGGCTCTGTTTATTTCAGTAAGTACAATGCCGAGATTTTTTTCTGCATTAGCAAGAGCTGCAGTGCGTTCTACTCCTTCATCTGTAGTGAGAGTTACAGTGACGGGCTTATACTCCGCTCTTGCATTTAGAGTGATGCAGAGCAACGTGAATATCGCGAGTATCTTATTAAACTTTGTCATGGTAGGTATTTGGTTATGATTATTTCAAGTTGAATCCTATAGCTCCGCATCCGGAGTAGTTAACTATGCCGTCAGGCTTTTTAGTCACGACGTTTATTCTGTCCTCGCCAGGGGACAACACGGCTACGACCTTGCCTGCAGTGTTGTAGATGGCCAGATAGTAGTTGTCGGGATTGTCAAGCGAGGCGTATCTTCCATAGTTCTCAATGACGCCCTTAGCCTTATACTGCTTGATGTATGCTACCATATCACTGTACTCTGTACAAGCGGCAACAAGTTTCACAACTTCAGGCAGAGTGTTAACTTCTTCTGCTCCTCCGAGACTTTTGGGTTCCGCTACTGCAGTATTCTCTAATACAACGGTGTTGTTTGCAGGGATGATGTCGCTTTTCTTTACATAGACAAAGGCCCTGAACATATTGCCGCGAGGGAGCGTCATTGTTGTAGTCAATTCATTTTGATCCTTTATAACGATGTTTCTGCTGTTTTGCATCTTCTTCTTTTGGGCAATCCATTCATTTATTGATTGGTACAAGATCTCTTCAGCAAGTCCTCTTGCTTCTTCTTCAGTTTCAGCAGTTGCTTCTCCGTAAAGATATACAACGTTGTTTTTCTTAATGCTATTGATCTGTTTTTTGACAGCATCATTATCATTTGCATTGACTGTCAGTAAGGGGAGCAATGCAAGTATTGGAATTAAAAAAAGTCTTATCATCATACGTTTTATTTAGTTAGGTCTTGGATGAAAAATTCGTCTGTGACATTATGTAGGGGGATGTAAGTGTAAACAGTGCCACTTACAGTCTCTTCCTTGCCGTTAAGGATGTCTATAGGGAATTCTACGCTCAATACATGGTTGTAGGCCAACGGCATATTAACTGCGAATAATGTACCTTTCAGTACTTTGTTGTCGCGTTGCTTAACTCCAAAATAGAGTTTGCATCCGTCGAGTTTGCAGAACGAAACAAACTGTTGCAGAGTAATTCCTGCCTTTGTCGCTTTGTGCCCGTATCGGTCTATTTTCAGATTCATGGGAATGTCTTTACTATAGGCACCGGTTAGCATGATATTTCTGATGCTGTGTTGCGGGTTCTTTGCGTCAAGCACAAGTACGGGCTTGCCTTTTTCCTTCTTTAGGTATATATCACTTCTGATTAGGCTGCTCAGATACTCCCCGCTGTTAGCGACAATAAAGTTCTCTGACCTGGACGTTTTAGCGTTTGCCCACTCAGGGATAAGTGCGTCGCCTGAGATAGGAATGATCCTTTTTACTCCGGCTTCGAACATATCTTCAAGTTCTATGGCGTTTGCTCCAAGCAAGAGCTGGCAGTCGGCAGGGATGGTTAGGCTTAGTTCTTCGTCGCCTATAAACCATTTTGCTCGGTACATGCGTCTTGTGACAACTTCTATTTCGAAAGGCGTAGTAGGAGTTACTTTGCGAAACATACCGATGTTTCCTTTGCCGCAAAAAACTCTGTCAATATCCATACGGTCGGCTGCTGTGCGTCCGTCAAGGCATAGGTCCAGTTCCAGTATGTAGCGTTCGATAAAATTTAGCAGAGGTGTGTTGCCGTATGCATCGACGATTGAATTGTCAAACATCTTGTATCCGATGTGCGAAACATCGCCGAAAGCGTTGGTTCTTATGCGTAGTGTGCGTCCTCTGAAAGACCACGTGCTGTCGTTGTTTGCCTCTATCCCGATGTTGTCAGGGATGTCAATCTTTACCTCTTTGGCGATTCTAGCATGTAATTTGGTATTAAACGATGGCATGGCACTGGCCTTTAAAGCCAATGCCATGACTATCGTCAATATGCTAAGAATCTTATTTATCATGGTTTTACGGCAGTTTGGTTGCCATCGTGGGTCCAATATCCAATTCCGCCGCTGATTCTGCCGTCGCGGAAATCGCCTTCGAACGTATCGCCAGGACTAGCAACAAAGTCTTTAGAATTCACGATTTTTGTTGACCTTGTGTAAGTGATGGTGCCATGTCCGTGTGGTTTGCCGTTCTTCAAATCACCAGTGTATGTGCCGTAACCAAGATTTACAGTTCCATATTTCGGATTTGCCACAGGTTTTGGTGTAACAACCTCTTGTTCAGTTGCAGGTTCTTTCGCCTGTTCTTGTTCGGTTACAGGTTCTTTCACCGGTTCAGTTTTGACTGTGTCTACCTTAGTTGTATCAACTTTAACTGAGTCTACTTGTGTTGTGTCTGCTTCAATTTGCGGTTCATCCTTGCCGCCTGGTATAAACATGACACAAACTACAGCTATTACTGCTATTACAACTACGGCTGCTGCAATGATGAGCTTTCCGTACTTGTCCCAAAATGAACGAGGAGGAGGGCATTCGCGCAGTGGCTTTCCGCACTCTTCACAAACAAATTCCTTGCGGGCTGTGATTTGTTGAACTTCTTTTGCTTTGCACTTTGAACAATCCTTGTCGTTCAAGCATATACCATATCTGAAACGTACTCTTTCGTTTCTGTTAGATGTTGCCATATAGGTCTGTTGTTTATTATTAGTCTATTAGTTGTTATTAAAGTTGTTTTTACATTGTCGGTGGCATCGGTGGCATTGGTGGCATGCCTGGTGTTGCTGGCGGCATTGGCGGTGCTGCTGGAGCAAACAGTGGTTGCAGTGTTGGCACCTGTCCAGCTGGTCCCCATGCTGCCATTCCCTCCATCCATACCATGGTCTGCGCCGTAAGTTGTCCGTTTTGTACCAACTGCTTGCATACATCCCAGTTGTAAGGTCCGTAGTTTTGACCGCCTACAGCCATGTACAGACTGATGTTTGGTGTTGCCATTGGTGGCGGTGGTGGCATTCCTGGACCTGCATTGACTGGTGGCGGTGGTGGCATTCCTGGACCTCCTGCCATTGGTGCTGCGCCTGCTGTAGGGTTTACAGGAGCAGCGGCTGGCTCTTCTTTTTTCAGGCGCTCTGCTATTTCAGCGTCGCTGAGTGCGAAGAGTGAAGGGAGATTTTTGCCGTCGCCCTCGCTGTGGAGCAGGATTGCGTTGCTTGCGTCGGTGTTAGGATTGCCTGTGTTAAGGAACTTTTCGTAGCGTGTCTTGTATGTTGACATCCAGTCGATAGCGCGCATAGGGTAGCAGTACGACACTGTCATTACACTGAGTTCGTCTGTTCTTTGGCTTTCGCGGTCGATGATGATGTCTACGCGTGCGTTTCCTTGCTTGATGTTGCTTTGGAACGCTGCTTCCAACTTGTCGGCAAACTTCTTGAGTCCTTCGTTTTTGTCAGGCGAAGGGATAGACACGAGGATAGCCTTCTTGTTGATGCTTGCAGAGTTTGTAGGGCTTAGATTGCCTTCGTTGTTGCGCAGGTGAAGCTGTATCTGGTCGTTGTTCAACTTGAGGAATACGCCGCTCTGGCTCACAATCTTGTATGCAAATTCCTTGATGTCTTCGTCAGTCTTCAACTTCTGCTGCAACTGAGTGAGGATGTTCAGACCGAGCACCTTGTTGTCGCTGTCGGCTTTGCTGTCGTGCTTTGATTTTACTATGTCTGACAGTTTGATGTCGAATGCGTCCTTGATGTCGTCAATGTCGATTTCGTTTGCCAATCTGCCGAAGTTGATGAAGTCCTCCTGTGGAAGGATTGCCTCTCTGAGCTGGCGTGCGATGTTTGGCATATCGGTCTTGTCGGTCTTGAGGTCAACCTCAAACTCGACCATTGCTTCGTCTTCGCTGACTTCGATGATTGCGCTCTTGTAGTCTTCAAGTCCTTTGTTCACCTTGCGCTGTGCTGCCACGAGTTTTTCTGTCTCTTCGAGCGCGAGGTTAATCTTCTGTCCGAACGAGAGGATGTCAGCGTCCATCTTACCGATTTCCACGAATACCTTTGCAGCGAGTTTCTTCGCAAACTCCCATGCAGTGAGCATTGTCTTGGCTGTGTAGTAGTCGGTAAGGATGCCCTGATGGTCGGCATATCTGCGTGCGCCTACTCCCACCATGCGCTGGAGGATGCCTAATCGGCTCCATTCTGCGACGTTGTCGCTTCTGTCCTGGTCGTATGCCTCGTAGTCCTCCTTAGCGGTCTTTGATTTTGCTTCCATTTCGGTGCGTATTTCGCTCATGCGTTCAAGCAGGAGTTTTGACACCTTCTGGAGTTCGACGATTGACACGTCGCCCAATTTCCATTTCTCAAACAACTCGCTTTCTATCTTGTGGCGGATTTCCTTAGCGATTTCAGGTATTGCCTTTTCCTTGCCTGCATAGAACGCCTCTACTCCTTCTTCGCGGAAGTGGCTGATGTAGAACTCGTTCATGATATTGTCGAGTTCGTTGAGCGGGCAGCTTGCCTTCTTTGCCTCTTCTGCGTAAGCAATGGCCTTGTCGTGCCAGTAGTCGGCGAAGCGTGGGTAGTCGGCATCTGACTCAAGCACCTTGAGTTCCTGTGTGAGATGGAGGTCGTCGAGCATCCAGTTTGACAGGTTGTCGCTGTTGAGATAATCCTTGCGGTAGTCCTTGTTGCGCTCCTCGTTTACGAATCCCTGGTTTTCGCGCCAGTTGTTGTATTTGAACTGGTAAAGCACGCTTTCGCCCACTGTGTATGTGATGTGCTTCAAGATGCGTAATTCAGGATACATTACTCGCTTGATGCCGAATGAGTTGATTTTCTTTGTTCTCGCTACAGGCACCTTGCCGTCTGCTCCTGCATTTGCGCCTTCGTCATATTCGAGGGCGAAGTCGTCCATATTCTCGTATGTGAATGCGTCCTTGATAGGGCGGAGCTTCATGTCGCCGCAGTTGACGAAGAAGATTCTTGCAAAGATGTAGTCGCTTACGATTTTAGGGAGTTCGGTGAATGAGTTGACAGTGAGTCCGTTCTCGTTCACGTTGCTGTAGATGGTGAGACCGTTGGCAACACCCTTAATTGCATCGGTGTAGAATCTTGCTTCGCAGTTGTCCGTAACGTCCTGTGGGAAGAAACGTCCTGCCTGCAGAGCGTTGAGTTCGTTCATTGCAGCATAGCCGTTCTGGTAGTAACGTCCCTGGTCCATGTTTGCCGCTGGAAGGTTCATTTCCGGCATCATGGCATAGACGGATATGTTGGCGTTAGGATATGCCTTGCGTGTCTGCACAATCACGTCGATGATAGAACCCGAACCTGTTCCGCCGCAAAGACCTGCGAAAATGTAGATGTAAAGTTCATCGCCGTTGCCCGAAATGGCTTCGCATCGAGCGTAGGCATTGCGAAGGCTGTTGTTGTAGCCTACGGCGTTTGCGGCGAAGAGCAAGCGTCCTGCACGTCTCTTCTGACCTGCTGCCTGTCCGAGCGAACCGATGGCAGACTTTACAGCTCCTACGTTATTGACGATTCCCTTTACTGAAGGGTAATTGCCGATGTGGTCAAGAATGTGCTCAACGTCAACGTCCTTGATGTTGAAAAACTCGTTGTTGGTGAACGATGCGTCCTGTCCCATAACTCTGAAGTCCGGACGAGGTCTGCCGTCCTTCGGCATCATCTCGTCGGTTGAGTCGACATAGAGCAATGAAACTGCCAGGTTCTTGCGTTCCTCGGCTGTTGGGAACTCCTCGAACATACGCATTTTGAATGCGCGTAAGATTTTACCTCCGGTACCACCAAGTCCTACGAGGATGTGGTTGCCGCTACAAAAACTTTTTGTTGCCATAGTATGTTTGTTTTTATGTTTTTATTGATTTCTTCCTTATCTTCTTCGTGTGCTGATGTGCGGTCTGCGCTCTCTTCCCACAGCAGGCCTGCTGCTTCTCGCACTGAGCCTTTCCGTTCTGTCAGCTCGTGCCGAACGGTTGTTCTTGTTGATGGTCTTTATGCCGATGAGGCCTGCCACTAAGACAAATCCCAAGCACCAAAGCAGTCGGCGGCCGATATATGCGCTCATGAACGAAATGAGTTCGTCGGCCATGGCTTTAGGCAGTTGTTTGGCATTGTATCCGCTAAACTCTCCTCCGCTGATATAGTACGAGAGCAAAGGGTATTTGGCAATGGCTTTCTTGATGACCACATCTGCCTCTTCTTCCGACACTTCCTCCCAGCCTTCGTATGCGCTGTTGACTATTTCTGTGAAATATTCTTCGTACTCTTCTGTGGTGTTGATGATTTTGATAGAACCGACTATAAGTGTGCATTGGAATGCCAAAAGAAAGAATAGCAAAATTCCTATCAAGTAGGACCAAACTGTGAACAAGGCGTTTCTCCACCAACCTTTGATGATGAAGACGAACAGCGCCATGCAGGCTACTGCAATCAGTATTCCCCAAATGATGCTGCTGAACGAGAATTGAATGATGTCAATCAGTGCTCCCATATATAATTAATGAGTAAAAATCCTTAATGTGCATGATTAGTGATATTTAAGTCATGCACACTATCGGCGAGTCATTTGTTAAAAATAATTACCTAATTGTAGCAAAGGTACACTATTATTATAAAGACGGACAGTTTTGGGCTTTCTTTTTGTGTATGTTTAACATATATTAACTGAGACGTTTCTTTTTCTCCGTATTCAATCTGACTACCTTCGGGAGGGAGTGTCTCTGTTGTCTTCTTTAGCTTTTTTCGTGATTCTTTGTCGTTTTGCTCCATTGGATATGTTTCTAATCATGCACATTAAGACTTATATAGAGGGGTAAGTGGATGCTGCAAGCGAGGAAAAATCTATGAACTTAGTCTGAGTATGTATAAACTTAGTCTAAGTTCGTACGTTTTTAGTCTGTGTTTGTATAAACTTAGTCTAAGTTTGTAACTTTTAGGGGAGTTAATAAGTAGTTAAGGAGGTGAGGAGTTAAGTTGTTAAGAAGTTAATAAGAAGTTAAGGAGGTGAGGAGGTAAGTTGTTAAGAAGGTAATAAGAAGTCAAGGAGGTGAGGAGGTAAAGAGTATTGTAGAGATGTCACATTGTGGCGTCTGAGAGAGAATAGAAAAGGATGCCCTGGGGGAGCATCCTTTTTCTGTGGTTTGTTGTGGATGTGCGCTTATTTTGCGCTTGGGGCTGTCATGCCCACTTCTATGCGGTTGCCGCTCTGGAAGATGCGCTTTGCCATCTTCTGGATGTCGGCAGCGGTGATGCTGTTGACTGTCTGCTCGTAGATGGCTACGTTGTCTTTGCCTTCAGTGACGTTGTTGATGAGCTGGTTCATCCAGTAGCCGTTTGTCTTGAGTTTTTCGGCATGGCTGCGGAGCATGTACTCTTTCACTTTCTGGAGATCTTCGGCTTTTGGTCCGTTGGCAACCATGTCGTCCACTCCCTTGTAGATGATTTCGGTCATGTGCTGACGCTTGTCAGGCGATGTAGGGAGTGTGATGCTCACGAGACCGATTTTCTCTGGATAGTCGCTCACGGCTGCGCTTACTGGTATGCCGTATGCTCCTCCTTCGTCTTCGCGTACTGTCTCGGTGTAGACCATTGTCATGATTTGCTTGAGCATGTCGACGCAGAGCACGTTCTTGAGGTCGTCGCTGAGCGGTGCGTGGTACATGAAGAGCACGTTGGCTGCTGGTGTCTGCTGCTCTTTCTCGAATACGTTGGTCACTGTGCCTTTGGTCATCTTCTGGTCGATGTACTTCAGTTTCTCCTTGCTCTTGAGCACTGGGAGTGTGGCGATGTATTGTTCGAGAAGCGGTTTGAGTGTCTCAATGTCGATGTCGCCGATGAAGAAGAATGTGAAGTCGTTGGCATCGGCAAAACGCTCCTTGTAGATTTCGATGATGCGGTCGTAGTTCATCTTGTCGATGTCCTCTACCTTAGTGCGGAGTGCGCGCACGTTGTTGTCGTAGACTACTTTTGCGATGGTGTCGCTGAGGGCTGTCGTTGGGTCAAGCTCTCTGTTTGCGATGGATGCCTTGATGCGCTCTACGGATGACTTGAAGACTGCTTCGTCTTTGCGTGGTGATGTGAAGCAGAGGTATGTGAGCTGGAGCATGGTTTCGAGGTCTTTCTTCACGCAGCTTCCGCTGAGGCTCTCTGCCTTGGAGCTGATGCTCGGACTTACGCTTGCTTGTATGCCGGCAAGTTTCTTGTTGAGTTCGATGGCGCTGAAGTTGCCCCAGCCGCCCATTGCTACCATGTCGGCGTTGCTTGCGTTGATGTATTCGTCGTCGGAGTAGTATGAGTCGCCTCCGTCGCTGACTGCACGCATGGTGATGGCGTTAGGGGTGTAGTCGGTCTTCTTCACATAGACCTTCACTCCGTTTGAGAGGGTGATGAGTGTTGACTCGTAAGGGCCTGCAGCTGTCTTCTTGATTTTTCCTGGTGCAGGAAGCTGGCTGATGAGCGGTTCGTTTGACACTTCTTCCTTATATGCTTCGATGTTCTCAGCGTCAACGCTCTTGATGATGTCGAGTATTTCTGCCTCTGTAGGGTATGTGAGGTCTGCCTTGTCGGGACAGAACATTGCTACAACCATGTTGGAGTCGGAGAGCATGGCCTTGACTGTCTGGTTGATGGCTGTGACTGGTATCATGTCGGCGAGTTGTCCCAGGTTCTGGTATTCCCATTCGATGCCAGGGGCTGGTTCGTTGTCAATGAAGTGGCGCACGTATTCGTTGACGTACTGGCTGCTGTACACCTTGTCCTTCTGGGCATAGAGGTTGTCGAGCTGTGACTTGAGTTCTGTCTTGTAGCGCTCGTATTCTGTTACGGTGAATCCGAAGCGTGCGGCACGGAGCATCTCGCGGTAGAGTGCTGCAATAGCTTCTTTGTATCCGTTGTCCTTGCATACAGTGGCGCCAGTGAAGGCTCCCTTGGTCTTTGACACGAGATATTCACCGTCGCCCACGCTTGCTCCGAGGAATGGAGGGTTCTCCTTCTGGAGGATTTCGCTGATGCGGTCGCTGAACATTCCTGATATCGCACCGTTCATGTATGAGTAAGCGTAGTAAGCCACAGTGCCCTTTCCTTCACGCGGGAAGGCTGGGTGCTTGTACATCAGGTAGATTGTGGTGCGCTCCTGCTCCTTGTCCTTCTGTATGTCGATGATAGGTTCTTTGTTGTCAGGAACTGGGTAGTATTCGCGTGTAGCAGGATTTTCAGGCATCTTGATGTGTGAGAACATGGCTTTTATCTTGCTTTCTATCTGGTCTACATCCACGTCGCCCACCACGATGATGCCCTGGAGGTCAGGACGATACCATTTGTGGTAGTAGCTGCGCAAGTCGTCGTACTTGAAGTTCATCACCACGTCCATCGTGCCGATAGGCATGCGGTGAGCGTAGCGGCTGCCGGCGTAGAGTTTAGGGAATGAGGCCTCGTACATGCGCATCATGGCGCTGCGGCGCATGCGCCACTCTTCGTTGATGACGCCACGCTCCTTGTCTATCTCCTTGTCTTCGAGGAGAAGGGCGCTGCTCCAGTCGTGGAGGATGAGCAGGCAGGAGTCGATGACTCCTTCGCGCGTACA
>Ga0233374_1000133_pt1 | contig 16584 bp, 12 predicted proteins | sample ElkDunMinimDraft_FD_180688 | JGI IMG/M metagenome (GOLD analysis project Ga0233374, IMG submission 180688) | Fecal eukaryotic communites from dung pellets of Tule Elk in California, USA - Elk Dung E1 | ecosystem: Host-associated > Mammals > Digestive system > Large intestine > Fecal | place...
CCGTGCCTGCACTCGATGCACACCGCCCGTTGGCTTCGCTCGAAGAGAAAATCCGTAACCACCGCATCCGTGCCTACAACGGAAAGACAACGGCTAAGGGAAAGCCGCAGACCGAACGGCCTACGCTCTTCATCCTTCCGTGTTACTATCCGTCGGCAGGGCATCCGTACTATCCGCAACCGGCATGGCAGAGCATCCTTGTGGGCGATGTGTACCGCTACCTTTCTACCATTGTAGAGAGCCGCCGTATCGCCAAGGAGAACAGCAATTCGGCAGGGAAGATTATCTACATCCATACCGATTACCTGGCCAAGCTCTATCAGCAGGAGGATATCAAGACAGCCGATGAGCGTCAGCAGCTTCGTGACCAGATGTGGAACGAAATCAACACCTTCCTTCAGGACCGTCAGAACAACGGGCAGACCATTCTTTCGTTTACCTTCACGGGTAGCGACGGAAAGGAACACGATGCTTGGCGCATTGTGGATGTGCCGATGAACAGTGCCAACGAAGCGGATGCCAACAAGACCGAGTTGGAAGAGCTCTCGAACATCGTATTCCTGGCCTTGCAGATTCATTCGGTGTTGATTGGTAACAGCATCGGAGCAAGCAGCAGTGGCGGTACGCAGCAGCGCGAAATGTACGAATTGAAGAAACTCCTCACCGTACCTACTCAACGATTGTTATTGAAGCCGTACTATGTAGCCCGTGACTTCAACGGTTGGGACGAGCATTTGGAATGGGAAATTGGCCAGATGACACTCACCACCCTCGACCGCAACAAAAATGGAATAGAAGAAACAAAAGTATAAAGATATGTTACTGACGACCACAGCCGAATTACGCCAATACCTGCCCGCCCATCAGCTTGACAACCTCGATGGGCTGACGGGTTTCATTGATAACAGCGAACACGATTTCCTGTTGGAGAAAATAGGTGCGCCGCTTTATAAGGCACTTATCGAACACTACGAGGAACTTTCCGACAAAGACAGCATCTTGCCGGGCGGGAGTCCGCTCACTCCGTGGCATCAGCTCATCCACCTTTGCCAGCGTCCAATTGCGTTCGATACCTTCTATCGGGCAGCCGATGTGCAGGCGGTCAGTACCAATTCCAGCGGCTTGAACATCGTGGCCACCGACGGTTACGATGCCGCCGATACGGACATTATCGACCGCTACAAGAAACGCTTGAACCAGGAGGCACACAAGGGCATCGACCGTCTGCTTGTCACCTTGGAAGAATGGGCGGAAGACCTCTCTTCCTTGGCAGACGGCACCGAACCCGACGAGGAAACGCAAGAGAAGAAGGACATCATCGACCTTTGGCGGAAGAGCCGCTATTTCTACTTGGCCGAAGGCTTGTTCATCAACACCGCCCGTAAGCTGAACGAGTTCATCGACTTCTACGAAAGCCGCGAGAAATTCATTCAGTTGCTCCCTGACCTCCGTTATTGTCAGGAGTTCGTCATTCGTCCCGAATTGGGCGATGCACTGACCGACGACCTCATGGCAAAGATGCAGAACGGTAAACTTTCGGACGTAGAACGCAAGGCCGTCCGCTTGGCTCAGTATGCCCTCGCCTTGAAGGTGGAAGCCCGCAGCAACCTCTTCAAGCGAGCCGAAGCGAAGGACGAAGCCATCGGAGCCATGACCCGCATGACGGACTACCTGAAAGCCAACCAAAGCGGCCTCGATGCCGAAGCGGTGAAGACCTCACCCTTCTACGAAGCACCGAAGGCCGAAGTGAAGCCCACCGAACCCGAAAAGCCGGTGGAACCGTGGAAAAACAACCGCAAGGGAAACAAATTGTTCGTTGCCCGTGCCATTGAATGAACCAAACAGCCATGAAACGAGTTGAAAGGATAGACCTACGGATGCCCAAAGGCTGGAGCGACATGGGCGTGGAAGAGCTGGAAACGGTGGCCTCCGTCTTGGTGGAAGCTGCCGCCAAGAAACCCGCCCTCACGATGAACGAAGTGAAAGTGCGGCTGTTCCTTGCCCTCACGCAGTTGGAGGTACTGGAAACCGCCAATCCCGCCAAGCCGGTAGAGGAACAATACCTGGTGGTGTGCCGCCGTGGACACCTCGAACGGTTGGTGCTCTACTTGTGGCAGATGCACTACTGGATGCAGGAACAGATGTCGTGGCTCGACAAGCCCTCTACCCTCTTGATGTTCCCCTACAAGGAGTTCATCAAGTGGTCGTGGCGTGGACGGCACAAGTACCAAGGTCCGTCGGCCCTCATGCAGAACTTCCAATGGAGGCAGTACCGCATCGCTCAGGAATACATGAGCTTCTTCATCAGCGAGAGCAACCGACTTGTGAAGATGCAGCAGAGCGAGGGCATCACGGCCAAGGAACTGAAAAGACAGCTTCATGCCGTAGCCCGTGCCAAGGGGATGTTCCTTGCTACCCTTTTCAACCGCCGGGTGAAGTTCGTGGATGCCGAAACCAAGCTCATCCGCAAGGATTACACCTACGTGAGCTGTCAGAGCATGAACAACTGGCGCGACTTTGCCGGATTCAGCGATGTGAAGTTCCAATGTGTGCTGTTCTGGTGGACGGGTACGATGAACTGGTTGCAGAAGAAGTACCCGAAGGTATTCAAGAGCAGCAACCCGAAGAAAGCGGCGGTAGCCAATCCGCTGGAACTCTACACCCGTCAGACAGCCACCATGGAAAAGTACCTCGGCATCAACGAGGAAGAAATGAACAGAGAACTATATACCAACGTGCTTCAGCACCTTCAGGACATGATGGATGAAAGTGATAGAATGAAGGCGTTGGAAAACAAGAAATAGTATGGAGGAAAGTATCTATAATTTGATCAAGGCGAAAGCACAGGAGGCAGGACGCGCCAACGGAGCTTGCAAGCAGGGCTATCATGACTTGCTGAAGGCCGAGAACATCGGTCAGCTTTGCCGCGTGCTCGAAAAGTATTGGGGCGAAGTCCTTGGTAAATACCGTGAATCTACATTTGCCATTCTGAATGAAAGTTATCCGGCAAACAAAGCCGAGTTCAACGAGTTCGGCATCTTCTATAATGAAGGTTCGGGATTCGGTAAGGTCATAGCCAACAATGTAACGGTAGCCGTGAATGGCGATGCGAAGGTATGGGCTTTCGGCGGTTCTGTCGTGAACTTGTCGGAGAAAGCGACATGTTATGCCAAGGATACCGCTTCCGTTCACGCAAAGAATTATTCGCATGTGCATCTACTGGAAGAATCCACCTGCAAGGCAACCGGCAGAAGCATGGTGAACGCCGCCGGGAACTCCACCGTAAAGGCTCACGAAGCCTGTACCGTTACGGCAGGCGACAATGCCAAGGTTTATGCGTATGGTTGGAACCGTATACTGGCCGTAGGCAATTCCGAGGTATATGCTTCCCACTCCTATAAAATCAAGACACTTGGCAACGCCAAAGTAATCATCAAGAAACCAGAAGAAGTATGAACGAACACTTAGCCCTGAAAGTCCGTGGCAAATACGCCAATCTGCCCGAAGATTTCAGCATCGACATAGAGGATGTAAACCCTATCTTCAACGATTACGAAAGTTTCTCGTTCGATGCACCTTTGCCTATCGAGACGAACCGCCATATCCTGAAGGACATCGACAACATTAAGAGTGACAAGCGACTGATAGACTTGGAAAACGAAAGTATCCAAGTGATAGCCGAAGGCATCCCGTTCCGTTCGGGTCGATTGCAGACCAGCGAGGACGAATACATACAGGACAGCATCACCTTCTCCATGGTCAGCAGTGCCCGCACCATTCAGGACATGGTAGCCGACTTGATGTGCCGTGATATTCCTGTAAAGGATAAGATTCAGATTGGGGAGATGATTGGAAATGTGTGGGCTGAAATCAAGTTCCGTTGGTATGTAAAGACCAAATCGAAGGGTAAGACAGGATTTCTATATTGGGAATCATGTACCGGTACGGGTGAACGTAGGTATGAGACTTTAAGTCACACTTTCGAGTTGCAAGCTCTTGGTTTTTCCCACCCGGGTATTTGTAAGCTCAAGTCGGGTTCGGATATTGAGGAAGCGCAAATGTCGGGAGGTAAGCCGGTCAACGAAACCAGCTTTATCAATGTAACTGACGAATATCCTACCAAGCCCTATTGCAACGGACGTGTTTGTTATACGCATTACAAAAAGGAGGAAGACGGCACAAGCGGTAAGACGGTCAGCACCTCAGATGAGTTCGACCCTTACTACATTTTGGAAGCTGACCGTCCACAAAGCGGTATTTGTTTCTATGTGCTGTATTTTCTGGATTGCTTGTTCCATTATTTGGGATTCTACTACGACAATTCCAAGTTGTTGACCGTTGGCGACATGAAGCGATTGGCTTTCTTTACTACCCATTGCAAGTACGATTTGGAACGAAAGTACCCGAATAAGGGTATAGTTGGTGTAGATGATACCATAACATACGACTTCAATACCAAAGAAGAAATCAACAAATGGCTTTCTTCGCGAAACACCAAAGGGCAGTTGGCGTTTGAGTATGAAAAGGTGAAGGCTCTGGAAAGTGCCATTGTAGGAGGTAAGATATATAAGGTAGGCGATGAATTGCCCGACGGACAAACCTTGAAATCGAACAACATCAACATTGAAGATGTTTCGTGGAAAGTTGGTGCAAACATTATGAATATGTATGCAAACAGCGAGAACTTTCCCGATGCAAGTGTAGGCAGCATATTGGATTCTCTTTGGGGTTCGTTCGGTATTCGTTTCCTGATTGATTACGAGAAGCTGATTGTACGCCCGGTGTTTATCCGTGACGTGTTCCGTGATACTTCTGCACCTATCAAACTTAACGCCAGATTAGTCAATGTCTATAAGATCAGCGAAAAGGTTACAGGAGTACGCATGAAGTATTCTGCCGAAAGCGATCCGAAAGACCAGCAGAATAACATCCGCTACGGAGTAAAGGATTATAATACGGACTACGACTATATCGACTACAGCCGTGTTAATTCCTCATTGGGTTATCTGCAAATTCTTAAAATGAATGGAAGCAGTGACAAAACCTGCTACATCGACTTGAACACCGGCAATGCGTACCGTATCAAGGTTAATAAGGACGCAACCAAGGTCGATGAGTTGAAACCGGCTATCTTCGAGGTAGGCGGCTACAAGGGCGTAGAAGTCGGGGATTGTAGCAGCATCAACGAAGATTTTGTCATTGAGCTGGAAAGCGAATTCGAGCCGTTGATTCTGAACGACGTAAACGGATTGAAGGAAAAGAATGTAGGTGGTGATGCAGGCTACGTCAAGGAACAAACATCTGGCGAGATTGTCGATTATAGCGGTATCAACGTGACCGATGCTAAACAGATTCTTGCGGCCTTTGTCGATGAAGAGATGTGGCACGAGAATATGGAGTACCGCATTCAGAATGTAATGGGCAATAGCCACATCGACGCATATCTGACTGAAATATGTACTACAGATGAATGCTACGACCCGAGCAACACAGAAGATGGCAATTCGCCGTTACAGCACTACGACTGGGGAACGGCCATTACCATTATGCGCGGTGGCGGTAGCGATGCACGCATAGAACATTACGATTACGATTACGACGGATGTGGTAACAGCAAGTGGCGTATTGTGGCCGGAGAATACTCCATGGCATCAGACAGCATCGACAACTGGGGTGCCGTGTTCGACTATAACGGTGTGCAGGAAGGTGTAGGTCCCGAAGAACGCTTCTCCCTCAAAATCCGAGCCTTCAAGGTGGTAGATGGTGAAATCCTTTGCAATAACGATATCAAGGATAGCGAAGGAAACATCGAAACCAAAGTCCGTAGCCGTGGCTTGTTCGATACCTTCATGTCCGAATATGCCCACTTCTGCCTGGAACGAAAGAAACTTGGTATGGACTTTTACTGCAATATCACCGAGTTGCTGAATATCCAATGGGATAAACGATACGAGCTTGACGGCTACATCTTCTGGTTTAATAAAATCAGCGAAAATATTTCCGTTAAGAACGGCCTCGGCATGGTGAAAGCAGAAATCTATATGCTATAACTTTTAATTCTCAATTTTTAATTTAAGGAATATGGCACAATCAATCAGTATAGACAGCGGGAGCTTACTTATCGGCTCCCCTATCGAAGTATCCGTACAAGCGGAATCCGTAGGAAGCAAGGCGACATTCCACCGGGTGAAGCTCATCGTCAGTGCTGCCCTCTCCACCGATGGCCAGTACGAGGACTTTGAACTATCCTCCCCCGTGACCGATGGCGAAACCGTTACATTCGACATTTCCGACACCCTCCGCACGGTAGCCGGCAAGTTCTCCTTCTCCCCCATTTCCGCCGAAACGACCTACCCGTACTTGGCATACACTCTAAAGGCATGGGATGAATACATGATAGACGGAATCTTATACGAAAAGGTGGCAGAACGCAATTATGGCAGTACCATGTATGCACTGATGGGTGCATTTACCGATGCCGAACGCTATCTGTCATCCGGCACTAAGCAAGTAAACGCATTTACTCGTAAACCAAGCAAAGGAGAGGTTTGCTCTGAAAATGAGAGTGTGGTCTATCCCACTGCTCCCGATACACCTATATATATATCAAGCAGCATCAGCAACGGTCCGACCGTGAAGGTGCTTTCGTTAAGCGGAAAAAACGGTGCTGTATCAGTTGGCGGTAGAGAGATTTATGTTGATCCGAATGCCAAAAACCGGTTCGAGTTTCAGTTTGTGAACGGACTTGGTGTGATTGAAAGCATCTCCGCCGAAGCGTTGGAATCCGTCGAAACATCGGGAACATCCGAGTTGGGAGTCATAACAGCACCCGCCAGTTTTGCCGGAGTAAACCGATTGTCGGTGCAGAAAAGCGGTCGCCGACCGAAATACAAGCTATCTACGGGTGCTATTACAAAGGAATGGGCAGAATGGTGGCACAATGAGTTCTTCTGTTCCGATAAATTCAGAAATACGCTTGCCGAAAGCTGTTGGATAAAGATAAACGGTGCGTGGTTCCCGTGCGTTCCCGTCCTTGACGATGACTTCGAGCTTTACAACCGAACCGACAACGGAATGGTGAAGATAGACTTCACGGTACACCTTGCTATCGACGGATTAGTTAATCCTCGTTTATAACCCGAACAAACCTTGTCCCCGACGTGTTACGGGCTTAGATTACCTTTGAAATAAAAAGATAATTCTATGCCCGTAAGCAGTTCTACAGAACATTGGATAAAGCCGGATGCGCTCACCATCAACCTGAATCACTTCGGCGATCCGGACTACTTGCAAGTATCCGTACTTGCCGGTGCCGTCGTCATGGCATTCAAGCAAGACGTTATCGGCTACAATGCTGCCCACAACTACCGCACATGGCCACTCAATGCCGCCAATACTTACCTTGAAACAACTTCCGCCGTAAATGTTTATGCAAAACTGACCCGTAGTGAAGTGAATGCACGGGCGTTGGTGGTATATGACACCGTTCTTCGTGATATTGAAGGACGGGAAATTTCTTATGCAGTTGATGAAGAAACAGGTGAAACAGTTGAGGTTTTGGGGGATGCGAATCCCGATTATTTCTATATGTACTTAGGTCAGATTTCCGCTTCGGTAAACAGTAACGGTGAATCTGTTCAACGTGAATGGACCATAGATTTTCGTGCTGGTAATTTGGATACAAATCAATACCGAAACGAGGAATCCACCGGCGAATGGAGCAAAATGTTTCGTTTGAATAAGGTTACAGACTTAATCGAGGTATTGAAAACCATTTCTTCGGCTGTAATCAACAAACTGACCGTTGCAAAAGAGTTGGTGTTGTTTGGAAAATCAGTTAAGAACCTCAAACGTAGCACAGATACATCTATACAAATAAGTGATGAAACTATTCCTACAACCAAACAAGTAGAGGCATATACCGAAAAGAAGTTTCTTCGTAAAGACAAGGAGGATAGTACACCTTTCTTGACTAAGTTCTTGGCCGGAATAGAAGTTGGCGATACCACTGGCAACAAGGGTGCTATTATTGATGCACTGGGGCGCATTATAGCCGAGTGTATCGAGCTTCGCTCTACATTAACCATCGGCAAAGAGGGATTCATGCCAGGCATGACCGGCTTTGGTGGACACATAGACGAGTATGCCAATGCCGAACTGGAGAGCCTGGTGATACGCCGTTTCCTTGAAGTGCCTGAACTGCGCTACAACCGTGTGGAGGTGAAGGTGGGCGACAAGTGGCGCGCACCCGGCGGTGGCGTGATAGAGCGCGTAGAACCGATATTGGATGCAGACGGAAACCCCACAGGCGAGGGGTTCTTTTGGTTGAAACTGGAAGATGGCGAAATCGGTGCGGTGGCGCACGATGACATCTGCATGGGCATCTTCCACGACTTCAACAACCCGTCGAACAACGAAACGGCCGACAGCGATGACGGTCTTGGAAACCGCACCTTTTCAGGTTTCTGCACGGCCTACTGGCGCATCGAAGAGGTGGCGGACTATACCGACGAAAGCGGCACGCACCACAATAAGCAGGTGCGCTATTCCATCCGCCCCACCAGCGACCGCTGGAGCCGCACATTCGAGCCGATGCCGATGATGAACTTCGTATGTTACGGAAACTTTACGAACACTGAGCGACAGACATCGGTATATGAAACACGCACCTACACCCGTATGCTGAAGAACCAGAACAGCTGGAACTTCCAACTGGCAAACGTAGCGTTGCAGTATGGCGACATGAGCAACTTTACCGCGCTTGGCAGAAACGTCAGCAACAAGTATTCGCTCTACGTGGGCGACATCTACATGACCGGCTCGCTTACATCGGTAGATATCAACGGGCAACCCATCTTGAACGTAATTGATAAGGGGGAATGGAAAGAGGGCACCGTAGCTGCCTACTACGAGCGATACTCTTACAACGGCTCGCTGTGGCTGTGCGTAAACGAAAGCGGAACTAACCAGGCTCCGAGCGAAACCGACCCCTCGTGGTTAGAGCAGGTAAAGTCGGGCCAAAGCGTCACAAGCCAGCCGAACTGGGATTCGTCGAAAGTGCCTTATCCTGCATCCACGATATTGAAGTTTGCCGAAAGAATATGGATTTCTAATAAGGAAACGAGTGCTGCTCCGTTCCCTTTATACACCGACCCCAACGGAAACTATTACAAGACCTTCGAAGGAGGTTATTACATTGCAAGCGAAACGCAGAGTGCAGACTGGGACTTATTGCTCGATGTTAGTGGGCTGATGGATGGTGAAGATGGCGAAAGCATAGAAGTGAGATATTCGGCCGATGGTACAAATTGGCATTTCCCATATAAGTCTGGCGATATCTATATGCAACAACGCATTGGTTCTGAATCGGCTTGGAGTGATATTATTCAGTTCGTTGGAGAGGATGGTAAAAAAGGAGCTGATGGTAAGTACACTGATTACCAATTTGCTAAAAACAAGAGCTTGACCGATGCTCCTACAACAGGATGGCAGGAGACTCCACCGGCTATTGGCCAGGATGAATACCTTTGGATGCGTATGCGTGTGGTTGACCCTACATCGGAAACAGAAGCTCCTTGGAGTGCAGGAGTTCGACTTGGTGGTGAAGAGGGAACATCAGTATTCAAATCGACCGTATTCATTCGCACAAACAATACACCAAGCACACCCGAAGGTGGTAGCTATGCAAGTCCTAAGCCTACTACAACGGGATGGAGTGATGGCATACCCGAAGGTGAACAGATATTGTGGGCATCTACGAGGGTATTTACGCACAACGGAAAGAAACCGCAGGAAGATGTGTGGAGTACCCCACGACAAATGACCGACACTGCCGACTTTGATGTAGAGTTTTCATCGGTGGAGAATCCCGAACCACCACAAGGACATCCGAACACCAATACCCAATGGAGTAATGAATCGGGTACTGATACCATTTGGATGGCGACAAGCCAGAAGAAGAATGGTGTGTGGGGTGAATGGAAAATTAGTAAGATTAAGGGTGAGAAAGGTGATATGGGTGTAAGTATCACTACTCACGGACAATGGAAGAGCGGAATGACCGTTCCTGTTATGGGTGTGGTTACAATGGGCGGTAATGCCTATATAGCCAAGAAGGAGACGAGCAATCCACCTCTTTGGTGCTATACCGACCCGAATGGGAATTACTATTTAACCCCCGAGGGCGGCTATTATCTGACTGGAGAAGCCAATACTGCCGAATATGATATTCTTGTTCAATCGGGCAAGGATGGTGCAGATGGTAGGGACTACGAATGGATTTATCAAGTAAAGGCTACGGAAGATACACCGAGTAAGCCTGCAAGTGTTCAGCAAGACGATTATGTGCCGAGCGGATGGAACGATGACCCGACTGGAGTAAGCGAGACACTTCCTTATGAATTTGCATCGTTCAGAACAAAGAAAGATGGTGTCTGGAGTGAATTCAGTACACCGGCTATATGGGCGAAGTTCGGCAAGGATGGACAGAACGCTGTTTATGCAGATATGAGCAACGAGATGGATAATGTTGCTTTGTCAAGTGATGGAAAGACTACGAAAGCATGGGAACTGACGACAACCGTCACCGTGTGGAACGGACAAACGAAAGTCCCCTTAAAGAGCATATCTATTTCGCAAGTAGGAGGAGTAACCACAAGTTATAATCTGACTACCGGCATTATTACCTTCAACATCGCAAAAGATGTTACTATTGCCGAGCACAATGAATTAAGCATTGTTGTAACGGCACATATCAATGGTATAGATATTGTAAGAACACTGACCTTTACCCTTGCGGGTGTTAAGGCTGGGGTTAATGGAGAAGATGCCGTGTTATATGACATTGTAGTAAGTGCATCGCACATCGTTAAACAGAAAGACGGTTCTTATTCCATTGCCAATATATCTGCCTATCGAAACAAGACTATCGGCAGCACTACACAGAAGACCACCGAAGGGACATTGAAATACAGCATTGATGGAGGAACAGAAACGGCGGTAGGCAATGATGAAACCATCGTGTCAAGTAAGATAGGAAAGAAGATTCAGTTCATCTTCTACGATGCCAATGGTGTAGTAGTAGATAAAGAATCTGTGCCTGTTGTGGAAGATGGTAAGGATGGCAAAGACGGTATCAATGCTATCTATGCCGATATGGATAATGAAATGGATAGTGTTGCCCTTACATCGGATGGAAAGTCAACGGCTGCAACCGAGTTGAGCACTACCGTATCCATGTGGAACGGCTCAACCAAAGCAACCTTAAAGAGCATATCGGTATCGGCTGTTAGCGGTGTGACAACAAGCTACACATTAAGTAGTGGTGTAGTGAAGTTCAATATTGCCAAAGGTACTTCAATAGCCGAACACAACGAGTTCAAGATAATCGTTGTATCTACTATCAATGGAGTAGATGAATCACGTACACTGACATTCACTTTGAATGGTGTAAAAGCTGGTGCAGACGGGAAAGCGGCTGTACTATATAAATTACTCTTATCTGTCAATGCCGTAACCAAGAAAAGTGATGGTACTTATAGTGTGGAGGGCGTCAGTGCCACCCGAATGAAAATAGAAGATGGAGTAACTTCTATTACATCGGAAGGAAAGTTGAAGTATCTGATTGATGACAAAGACCCGTCGAAATACGAAACAGAAATAGGAAATGGAGTAGATATACCTTCTTATTCTTTTGCAGACCGATTAAGATTTACCTTCTATACCGAAGATGGTTACATCCTTGACCGAGAGACTGTACCAATGATTACCGATGGTGCAGGCTTTGAGATGATGGGTAACTGGAAGAGCGGTTTATCTGTTCCTTTGCGTGGTGTGGTACAGATGGGTGGAAGCACATTTGTAGCAAAGAAAGCCACAACAAGACCTCCGTTATTCTGCTATACCGACCCCGATGGGAATTACTATTTAACCCCCGAAGGAGGATATTATCTGACTGGCGAGCTTAACACAACTGACTATGAAACGTGGGCTGCTAAAGGTGAGCCTGGGAAAGATGGAAGTCCGGGTGTTGACGGTGCTCCGGGAGCACCGGGGGCTGACGGGAAACCTGGGGCACAAGGATTGCCAGGCATACAGGGATGTATCCTTCGCTATGCCGAATGGCAACCTGATTATGAGTGGCGAAACGATACGGGAAAGACCGAAGAGGAACTTGGCGATATTACGGGTGGAATCCGCTATCTGGATTGTGCGTTTATTCGTAACGAATCATCTAAAACGGGTTGGGATGTCTATTATGCTACCGAGACGCATACCTCTGCATCTGGCAATGCACCAACAACAGCGGGTGCTCCTTGGAAGAAGTTCGACATGAACGTACCAGCCATTTTTACGAATATCATCCTTGCAAACCAAGCGCACATCGACTTGCTGCAAGGCAACGACATTATGGCTAAAAAGGCAGATGGCACTGTTACGGCAGGTATGAGCGGTGGCAGCGATGGTATCCGTTTTTGGGCCGGTGCAACCCAAACCGACAAAGGCAATGCCCCGTTCCGCGTAAACGAGCAAGGCGAAAGCTGGCTGACAAATGCACACGTATCGGGAGAAGTGAATGCCACAAGCGGCATATTCAAGAATGTAAGCATCAAGAGCGGTACGATAGGTGGATTTACCATATCGGAAGGAACGCTTAGAACAACAACGGTGGGCAGCGGAAAAATTATCATAGAGCCCGGAACAAATAAGTTTATTCGCATTAACGACGATTCCAGCTCTCCGTTATTTTATGCACGAAATGACAGCGGTGTAATTATGCAATTAAATGCTTATGGCAATAATGCAACCGCATTAGAGTTACGTAGCAACTCATCGGGTAATGGAGTAGCTTTACGTTCTACAGGCGATGCTTATTTAGTAGGAAGATATTCTACTGTTCCTTCGGTTTCCCCTCACGAAAAGATTATGATAGCAGGACTATCCGTTTCGTGCAAGAAAGGTTCATCATTTACATCTCCGACAAACGTTTCACCATCTACCGCATGGGTTGATTTCCTTGTTGCAACTGGAAACATCAGTTTGCCAAGTCCTGTTACATGTCCTGGAAAGATATTGTTTGTAAAATGCAATGGAACAATACAAAGCACAGTTGGTATTATTCCTGCCAATAGTGCTTATAATAGTACTCCTACGACAAGTGCAATGAACAGGCAGAATTTGTCAATGGTTTATATAAGTAATGGAAGTTATTGGTTTGAATTTTATTGTGGTTAATAAATATAAGAAATGGTAAAAGTAGATTTTGCACGATTCAGTGTTTTTACCTCGTTCAAGAAAGATACGATGGTGATGGTGAATATCAAAGACGAATTGATAGATACACTATATAAAAATGTTAGCGGAATGGCGGCTCATGCCCTTACGCATAAACTGTATGACACAGAAGGAGAAGTAGAATTGAATGATGGCGAAATAGCTATCATCGACGGGTTGATGCAGCAAAGCACCGGGATGATGATAGACAGTTGGAACTTCTTAAAAAACAATAAGGTATGATAAAAGAACTTTGGCAACTAATCAAGATGCTCTTTACGAGCAAACCGAGTGAAATTCTAAAAAAGGACCACTTGGATATTGTAGTAATGAAACATTTCCCTTTTAAGGGATACCGCTACATGATGTGGTGCGGCGTAATCATTACACGAAGTGAGAAGAAAGCAGTAATCGAACGATTCCTTACTACACAAGCAGGAAAGCGGAGTGAAACACACGAGTACGGCCACGCCCGCCAAGCAGAAAGCGAACATGGCGACAACTGGCTTCGTTACTACATCAATTACCTTTGGCATTGGTTGAAGGGCAATCCTTTTATTCATCCAAGCCGTTCTGCCTACTATACTTCCCGATATGAAATGGAAGCATACGGCAACGAACATCGCCCCGAATATTGGAAGAATTACAATCGTACCAATCTTCGTGGAAAGTACACTATTAAGAACAGAAAGTCCACTTATCGCAAGCATCGTGATAACTGGAAGGATTTTTGCAAAAGTTTATAATCAAAATAATAATGTTTAACAAATTTAATTTAGAAATTATGGCAACAAGTGATGACAGAAGATTAATTGACAATGAAAGTTCAACAACAGTTGATAAGTTCTACGGTAACAAAGGTGGCAAGGATGTGCAGATATCTTTGGATGATGCGGCATCAGTTCTCGCAGAAGCAAGCAAGTCATTGTTTATGATACCAACAATAACTGATGTTACAGACTTTAATTTGGTGACAGATATTGGTATTCATGGTGTCGACTTTTATCAAAAGGCAAATTCGCCATTTCCGAGTACATACACTGGCACACTTATCGTAATAAGAAATTCGTATGGGCAATTTCACCAAATTGCTTTGGCCGCGAGTAAAATATGCTATCGTCGCCGAACATCAAGCGGAACGTGGGATGAATGGCTAACAATTTCCGCAACATAACGATACATTCTCGCAGAGGCAATGAATGTAAAGATAGGTAGAGGAACAATTAATGCGTCAAGTACAATAACATTGGAATTGGGAAGTGGCATATTGTTTTTTTCGCTACCAGGTGCTCAGTATTTTTATATATATATTATAGATTATTGGGATGAGACAGTTACGCCAATTCATACATCACGTACAGATATAAAGGTTGAGAAAACATCCATTAGCCGTAGTGTAACTATTACTAATAATAAAACAGTAGACCAATCGTATAATTACTTTTTCATAGGATAGCAATAGGGGCGTAATGCCCCTATATTTAATAGCTACGTATTATTTTATAAAATAACCTACCGGGCGTATTGTGAGTCATAGCAACCATTATATTTTTACTTGAATCTATATAACACTTCAAAGTGGTATTATTCTCTGCAAAATAATCTCCAATAAGTTTCGTAATGCTTGCACCCACCGATACTAATATAGCTGATTGCCCTGTGGCATCTCGTTCATATAGCATAATGATACAAGCCGATGAACCTAACACTTTACCAATAGATACCGGCGTGCCATCGTTTGGTAAAGCAACAGACTTCACTTCTGCCCCTGCGAGTATTCCCTACAATGTAGCTATTTGTTTCCATTCAGACCAATCGGAACGTTTTATTCTATAATATAATTCACGTCCTTTATCCTGCTCAATATTTGCTGCAATTTGTAGTTTGAAATATTGAGTAGATGTTGGTGCGAATGTTACCAAAATAAATTCAGATAATGGAATTGCCTTTTCACTTATTACTTCAGAACAATAATAAACACCATTGTTTATAATTAAGTCTATATTTCCACTAAATGCGTCTCTCGGATATAAACTACCCACAGAGGCTGCGAGTATGATATTCTATGTAAAAGAAATCCTCTTCCATTCTCCCCATGCACCGTCAGTTAAGGCTCTAAATCTTAATGTTGTTCCTGTAAGATTACTTCTAATTTGCCAACCATATACACCATTTAATGTTATAATATTTAAGAACATCCCTGATTCGTTCCAAGTATTATCACCATTACCATCTGTATATCCATATCCATTTGTGCGTATGTCACTGTTTGGAAGATTCGCCCCTAAAAAACAAAAGTTCCCCAAAACACGCTCTGCGAGAGTTCTTAACATTGTGTGAAAAACTCGCAGAAGCGAATGGAATAGTTAACATTGACAAGTATTTCAGTGCCGGAGAAACCATTATTGTCAATAAGGGGTATGGATTGTTGATTGTAAATAACATATCAAGCGGCCAATCAGCATTATATTCATTAGCGAATGGTACTCATACCTTTATTGCAGGAGTTGCAAACGATTATATTGAAATAAAAAAAAACGATGAATTTTCTATTTTAATAACCAACAATTTTACATCCACTCGCAAAATAGCTATTTCTGCAATTTGAATAATAATAGGGGGCATTGCGCCCCCCTATTATACTATATTTCCTTCCACTCAGTCCAATTTAGTTGTGCTCCATTGCCCGTAGATGTGCGATAGCAAATACTACCTCTATATATGAAAACTTGCGCTACATACTGCGTTGTAGAAACATTAGAGCCTACCTTTCTTTGAATGTTAATGCATACACCATTCATATTAGCAGGCATATTTAATGTGTCTAATGTACAATAAAGCAATGTTAAGCCAGCTTCAAGCTCACTATATATAGTATTCAAGTCTGAAACAATATTTGCATTTAATGGTAAATATGGATATCCGTTCTTGATTGGTAAGAACATCCGCAAATCGGTCGGTATTTTTGCTGCGAGTTATAATTACATTGTGTGAAAAACTCGCAGATGCGATGGGAAAGAATGATGGGCTTACAGATATTACAGAATTAGCAACGGTAAGAAGAAAGACTTATACAATTCCGGCAAATGGGTCTATTGATATTAATGGCTATGGCTTCCATTCCGTATGCACAGAGACTGTAAATTACGACTATTATTGCGTTTTTGCGGTTGGATATGGAACTAACAGCCTTAATATAATTGCTAAGAATGGTTCTATTTCTGTATCCAAAAACAGCAATTCGGTCGGTTTTACATTATCTAATAGTAGCAATACCGATATAAATGTGGTAGTTACAAAGTTATAATAATA
>Ga0233374_1000134_pt1 | contig 16280 bp, 9 predicted proteins | sample ElkDunMinimDraft_FD_180688 | JGI IMG/M metagenome (GOLD analysis project Ga0233374, IMG submission 180688) | Fecal eukaryotic communites from dung pellets of Tule Elk in California, USA - Elk Dung E1 | ecosystem: Host-associated > Mammals > Digestive system > Large intestine > Fecal | place: USA...
TAGGGGTACCCCTTGCGGGTATCCGAAAACACATGACGTAGAGACGTCACATTGTGGCGTCTCAGGACAAGGACGAATGTGTCATCGAGACGCCATGTTATGACGTCTCTACAAGCGGGAACTATCCCTACAGCTTAACTGCTTAACTCCTGACTTCTTAACTCTTGAACAGGGCACCCGCAAGTGATGCCCCGAAAACCCAGCTGTAGGGGCCGGTGGGTCTCAGCTTCAAGATGATGCGCGTTCCATAATACCTCACAGGCAAGTTGCCATTATATGATGATGGTATCTGGTTGATCAAAGCTGACACGCCCATCCTGTGCATAGCCCTGGGCAATTCGGGGTAATATATGATCGGGCACATCGCTTGTGCTTGAGTAGTGACGAGATTGCCTTTTGTCGATTTTAACACTTCTATAGGGGCGTTTTCAGGCAATAAAACGGGCAAAAAATCGTTTTATGTCCTTATAATATATGTTTAACAAAAATATCATTGACAATGTGTGGAATAGTAGGATACATAGGGAAGCGCGAAGCTTATCCTATTCTCGTCAAGGGATTGAAAAGGCTTGAATACAGGGGGTACGACAGTGCAGGAGTGGCCATGATTAACGCTGGTGGTGAACTAAACGTGTACAAGACCAAAGGAAAAGTGCATAACTTGGAGGAGTTTGTCACAGATAAAGATACCAGCGGGCATATAGGCATCGCCCATACCCGATGGGCCACTCACGGAGAACCTTGTCAGGCCAACGCCCATCCTCATTACTCAACATCGGGCAATCTGGCCTTGATACACAACGGAATCATCGAGAACTATGCCGGCCTTAAGGAGAAGTTAAGACAGAAAGGATACTCCTTCAGGAGCGAAACGGATACGGAAGTGCTTGTGCAACTGATTGACTATCTGCACAACGACAATCGTCTGCCTCTGCTCTTGGCCGTAGAGACGGCCCTGCGCTCCGTCATAGGGGCATACGCCATAGCCATTATCGACAAGACAAATCCGCGCCAGATAATAGCAGCACGCAAAAGCAGTCCCTTGGTGGTGGGCATCGGCGACAATGAGTTCTTTCTGGGTTCGGATGCAACACCCATCGTTGAATACACGGATAAGGTGGTCTATCTCAACGATGAGGAGATTGCCGTTATCGACCTGGACAACGGACTCGAAGTGGTCAATCTGCACCATGCAAAGGTCACTCCTGAAATCAAGACCATCAACATGGAGCTCAGCCGGTTGGAGAAAGGCGGGTATCCGCACTTCATGCTGAAGGAGATTTACGAACAGCCAAGCTGCCTGAGCGATTGTATGCGCGGTAGGGTGAGCGGCGAGAGCAACAGCATCAAACTCTCCGCCATCATCGACCACAAGGAGCGTCTCCTGTCGGCACACAGGTTCGTCATACTGGCCTGTGGCACATCCTGGCACGCAGGACTGATAGGCAAGCAGCTGATCGAGAACTTCTGCCGCATACCGGTAGAGGTGGAATATGCCTCCGAGTTCCGATACCGCAACCCTGTTATCGACGAGCACGATGTGGTGATAGCCATCTCCCAATCGGGCGAAACCGCCGACACACTGGCTGCGGTAGAACTGGCCAGACAGAAGGGCGCGTTCATCTATGGCATCTGCAATGCCATAGGCTCTTCCATCCCACGTGCCACAGACACAGGCTCCTACATACACGTGGGCCCTGAGATTGGTGTTGCCTCCACAAAGGCATTCACCGGACAGGTGACCGTACTGGCCATGCTGGCCCTGTCACTGGGCCGTGAGAAGAACGTCATCGACGAGAGCACATATAGTATGCTGGTGACCGAACTGACACAGATTCCTGAGAAGATGCAGGAAGTGCTCTCAATAAACGACCGCATAGCCCAATTGGCACGTATCTTTACCTATGCACACAACTTCCTCTATCTGGGCCGAGGCTACAACTATCCTGTAGCGCTGGAGGGCGCCTTGAAACTCAAGGAAATCTCCTATATCCATGCAGAGGGATACCCTGCCGCCGAGATGAAACACGGGCCGATAGCTCTGATAGACGAGGAGATGCCCGTCGTTGTGATAGCCACACAAAACGCCATGTACGACAAGATATTGAGCAACATACAGGAAATCAAGGCGCGCAGGGGAAGAGTCATTGCCATCGTCACAGAGGGCGACGAAGTCATCAGCCGTCTGGCCGACGATGTGATAGCCCTACCTAAGATTGCAGAATATCTGGAGCCGCTGATAACGACGATACCCCTGCAGTTGCTGGCATATCACGTAGCAGTGTGCAAGGGAAAAGATGTTGATCAGCCTCGTAATTTAGCAAAATCAGTAACAGTAGAATGATTATTCTGTAGGTGAAATTTCTATAAGGAATATAAGCATTTGCAATGCGAAGTGCAATATTAGGCGAGCGAACCTCGCCGGCGCGGTAGAGGGGATGATGGCGTGGAATTGGCGGGAATATCATTGTCGGTGCACTTTTTTTTCTTTTTTTTGCTTATATTCCGAGTTTTTCTGTATTTTTGTCGTTGTGAAAGGGAATTTTTTAATCACTTTAATGAAGTAATGAATATGAAAAAGATTTTTGGCGTTATCGCTTTGGCGATGGCTTTTGTATTTGCAGTTCCTGCTCAGGCTCAGTTGAAGTTTGGTGTTAAGGCAGGTCTTAATGTTTCTAAGGTGAGCATTAGTGGAGCGGACTTGGATTCAAAGAACCGTACAGGCTTCTTTGTTGGTCCTATGGCAGAGTTTACTCTTCCTATTGTAGGTCTTGGCATCGATGCGGCTCTTCTTTATGACAACAAGAGCGTGAAAGTTGAGTCTGAGTCAAAAAATCTCCACTATATTGATATTCCGATCAATGTGAAGTATACTATCGGTCTTGGCAGCCTTGCAAGTGTGTATGGCGCTACAGGTCCTCAGTTCTCTTACAACATTGGAAATAAGAAATGGCATGGTGTTGATTTGGACGACTCAGATTTTAGTTGGAACATTGGTGCAGGTGTGAAGTTGCTCGGACATCTTCAGGTGGGCTATAACTATAACATCGCTCTCGGCAACACAGCAGAGTTTAAGGCTGAAGATGCTATGGGAAAAGTCGATAAGATTAAGATGAAGAACAACACTCACCAGATTTCTGTTGCTTACATGTTCTAAATTATAATAATTAGAAATAAGTTTAAGGACCTGCCCGATGATTTGTTCGGGTGGGTCTTTTTGTTTACTTTTGCATTATGCTTTACGTCGATGTCATATTGCCGCTGCCGCTTGCCGACAGCTATACTTATTCGGTGCCTCCACAGTGGGAAAACGCTGTGAAGAGGGGATTCCGTGTGGTTGTGCAACTGGGCGTGAAGAAGATGTATACGGGGGTGGTGCTTGAGGTGCATGACCGGAAACCCGCTGTCGAGGCAGTGAAACCAATATTGGAATTGCTCGACTTGCAACCGATAGTCAGCGACAGCCAACTGAAGTTCTGGCAATGGGTGGCGGAGTATTACATCTGTTCGCTTGGCGAGGTGTACAAGGCGGCTTTGCCTTCGGGGCTGAAACTCGAAAGCGAGTCGGTTGTGATGCTTGCCGAAGATGTGCCTGATGGCAAATGTGATGCCCTGACTGACAGAGAACGTAGGGTGCTGGATGCTTTGTCTGAAAAGGGAGAGGAGAAAATTACCGCTTTGGGCAAGATGTGCGGGGTTAAGAATATCCTGCCAGTGGTTAATGCTTTGTTGGCAAAAGGGCTTATTGTCGTGAATGAGGCTTTGCGCCGTGACTACAAACCGAAGACTGAGGTGTGGGTGAGGGTTGCAGATGGCATAGATGCGGACAAGACCGGTATCGTGCTTGCATCGTTGACGCGGTCGAAGTCGCAGCAGAAAGCATTTGCTGTGTTGGCAGGTAAGGGCGAAATGCTCAGGTCTGAACTTATGGAAGAAGCGGAGGTTGCGTCGCCTATCGTTAAGGCTCTTTGTGACAAGCGCCTTGCCGTGCAGTATGTGAAGGAGAAGGGACGTTTGGACGGACTGTTTGGCAATGGCGAGCAGGAAAATACGCTCCGACCGTTGAGCGCCGCACAGCAAAAGGCATACGATGAGGTTGTTGGCTTGTGGGCGGATAAGGATGTCACGCTGTTGCACGGTGTGACGTCAAGTGGGAAAACAGAAGTTTATATACATCTTATTGAGAAATATTTGTCGGAGGGCAAACAGGTGCTTTACCTGCTGCCTGAGATAGCCCTGACGACTCAGATTACAGATAGGCTGCGCCGAGTGTTTGGCGGTAGGATGGGCGTGTATCATTCTAAATTCAGCGATGCCGAGCGTGTGGAGGTTTATCAGAAGCAAGTTTCAGCTTCGCCTTATTCTCTCGTTTTGGGTGTGCGGTCGTCAGTGTTCCTGCCCTTCAGCAATCTGGGGCTTATAATAATAGATGAGGAACACGAGGCGTCGTATAAGCAGCAAGATCCGGCTCCCCGCTATAATGCTCGTAGCGCGGCGATGGTGCTTGCCCGCATGTATGGCGCTAAAACATTGCTCGGAACGGCGACTCCAAGTTTCGAATCCTATCACAATGCGCAGAACGGACGCTACGGTTACGTGTCGCTGACTCAGAGATATAACGACATGCAACTTCCAGAGATAGAAGTTGTTGACATAAAGCGTTTGCGTAAGCAGAAACGTATGGTGGGCGCTTTGTCGCCGGTGCTGGTCGATGCCATGCGTGAGGCGCTTGCAAGGAAGGAACAAGTCATACTATTCCAGAATCGCAGGGGGTTCTCCAGTTTTGTGGAGTGCCGCACTTGCGGATGGGTGCCTCGGTGCGAGCATTGCGATGTCAGTCTTACTTATCATAAGGGGGCGTCGCGGCTGAACTGCCATTATTGTGGCAGTACGTATCCGCTTCCGGAGCGCTGTCCTAATTGCGAGGAGGAGAAGCTCATGCACGTAGGCGTGGGGACGGAACGGGTGGAAGACCAAATTAAGGAAGTCTTCCCTGATGTGCGCACCTTGCGTATGGACCTTGACACGGCGCGTACGCGTGCGGCATACGAGCGTATAATCGACGACTTTGCGGAGCATCGCGCAGATGTGCTTATAGGTACGCAGATGGTCACCAAAGGTCTCGACTTTGACAATGTGAGCATTGTTGGTGTTCTCGATGCCGATACGATGCTTAACCTGCCCGATTTCCGCAGTTATGAGCGCGCTTTCCATACTTTGTCGCAGGTGGCGGGGCGTGCCGGAAGAAAGAACTACAAGGGCAGGGTGGTGCTTCAGACCCGTAGCGCAGACTCGGACATCATCTCGCAGGTTGTGGCGAATGACTATACGGCGATGTTTTCTGCTCAGATGGAGGAGCGCAAAATGTTTTCCTACCCACCTTATTGCCGTCTTATATATGTGTATATGCGCCATCGCGACAACGACGTGCTTGAGCATCTGTCATTAGACATGGCAAATGCTCTGATTACCGTGTTCGGCACGGAGCGCATACTCGGACCTGCCCAACCTCCGGTGGGGCGTGTGCAGTCGATGTTTATTCGCAAGATTATAGTAAAAATGGAATATGGCACTTCGGTGCAGAAAGTGCGTGAAGCTCTTGTCTGTATTCAGAAGCGAATCCAAAGCCTTGCGTATGCTAATGGATTGACCATTTATTACGATGTAGACCCTGTTTAGACGTAGAAAAAGGCTCTGCTGAATCAAAAACGTGATTTTTTTGAAAAAAAAGAAGCGAAAAGTTTTGGTGGTTAAAATAAAGTCGCTACCTTTGCAACCGCAATTGAGAAATAAACGCTCTATTGCTCGGCTAAATGCCATAGGCTGGTCCCTTCGTCTATCGGTTAGGACGAGAGATTTTCATTCTCTAAAGAGGAGTTCGACTCTCCTAGGGACTACCACTGCCCGAAAGGGCAATTTGTTTAAATATAGAAATTTAAAAAGATAATATAAGAAAATGGCAAACCACAAATCAGCTCTTAAGCGTATTCGTCAGACAGAGAAGAAGAGATTGCACAATCGCTACTATGCAAAGACTATGCGTAGCACTCTTCGCAAGCTCCGTGCTGCTAAGGAGAAGGCAGTAGCAGAAGAAATGCTTCCAAAGGTACAGAAGATGTTAGATAAATTGGCAAAGAAGAACATGATTCACTGGAAGAAGGCTGCAAACCTCAAGTCTGGTGCAATGAAGTTTGTTGCTAAGCTTGCCTAATTAAAACATTTATTTGTCATAGCATAACGGCCGGATTTCGCAAGAAGTCCGGCTTTGTTTTTGTGCTTTCTGATGTGCGAATTTGCGAGTTGTGAACAAATTTGTTTTTATGCCAAAATAGTGGAGTTTTGTTTTCGTAAATTCGCGAAAAATGACTAAATTTGTTGCTATTAAAGAACATTTCTAAAATGGACGAAATACTTAACAACGAAGAAAATTATTCGGCGAGTAACATCCAAGTCCTGGAAGGATTGGAGGCAGTGCGTAAGCGCCCTGCCATGTATATAGGTGATATAGGCGAAAAAGGTCTGCATCACCTCGTTTATGAGGTGGTCGACAACTCCATCGACGAAGCTCTTGCAGGCTTTTGTACACATATAGAAGTGACTATTAACGAGGATAACTCGATCACGGTTCAGGACAACGGGCGCGGTATTCCGGTCGACATGCACGAAAAAGAGCATCGCTCGGCGTTGGAAGTCGTTATGACAGTGCTCCATGCCGGTGGTAAGTTCGATAAAGGTTCTTACAAGGTGTCAGGAGGACTTCACGGAGTGGGCGTGAGCTGTGTGAACGGTCTGTCTACACGCATGCTCTCGCAGGTGTATCGCGATGGTAAGGTTTATCAGCAGGAATATGCTTGCGGAAAACCTCTTTATGATGTTAAGACTGTAGGCGAGACAGAACTTCGAGGTACGCGTCAGCAGTTCTGGCCGGACAAGAGCATCTTCATCACAACTACATACAAGTACGACATCCTCGCTAACCGTATGCGTGAGTTGGCTTATCTTAATGCCGGCATAACAATCACGCTCACCGACATGCGTCTTGATGTCAACGAGGCTATGGGCTTTGAAGGCATACGTAAGGATGTGTTCTATTCTGAAGGCGGACTCAAGGACTTCGTTCGCTACATAGATGCGACTCGCACTCCGCTCTTTAATGATGTTGTTTACTTGAACACGGAAAAGCAGAACGTGCCAATCGAAATCGCTATTATGTACAACACATCGTACAGCGAGAATCTCCATTCATACGTCAATAATATCAACACAATCGAAGGCGGTACTCACCTTGCAGGATTCCGCTCGGCGCTCACTCGTGTGCTTAAGAAGTACGCTGAAGACACAAAGGTGCTTGAGAAACTTGAGAAGCAGAAGATTGAGATTAGCGGTGAGGACTTCCGTGAAGGATTGACTGCGGTGATTTCCGTGAAGGTGGCTGAACCTCAGTTTGAGGGACAGACGAAGACCAAGCTCGGAAACAGCGAAGTATCGGGTGCGGTGAACTCTGCTGTGGGCGAGGCTCTTACCAACTATCTTGAGGAGCATCCAAAGGAAGCCAAGATGATTGTCGACAAGGTGGTGCTTGCTGCTACAGCGCGTGTTGCAGCGCGAAAGGCTCGCGAGAGTGTGCAGCGCAAGAGTCCAATGACAGGAGGCGGACTTCCTGGTAAGCTTGCCGACTGCTCAGACAAGGATGCTGCAAACTGCGAAATGTTCATTGTCGAGGGAGACTCTGCGGGAGGTTCTGCAAAGCAGGGACGCGACCGCCACTTCCAAGCAATCCTTCCTATCCGCGGTAAGATATTCAACGTGGAGCGTACAATGTGGCACAAGGCATTTGAACACGAGGAGGTGAACAATATCATCCAGGCTCTCGGCGTTCGTTTCGGACTTGACGAAACTGACAGCAAGGCCGCAAACTATGATAAACTTCGTTATCACAAGATTATCATCATGACCGATGCCGATGTCGATGGCGCTCACATCGACACACTCTTGATGACACTCTTCTATCGCTATATGCCAGAACTCATTCAGGACGGACGTCTTTATATTGCCAACCCTCCTCTCTACCTCTGCTCTAAGGGTAAGATTTCAGAGTACTGCTATGAGGAAGTGGACCGTCAGAGATTTATCGCGACTTATGGCGATGGCAACGAGGGCAGCATCCGTACTCAGCGCTACAAAGGTCTTGGTGAAATGAATCCTGAGCAGCTTTGGGAGACAACAATGAATCCTGAGACTCGTCTGCTCAAGCAGGTGACTATTGATGATGCTGCTGAGGCGGACCGCACGTTCTCCATCCTTATGGGCGACGATGTTCCGCCACGTCGCGAGTTTATTGAGCGCAATGCTACTTATGCAAACATTGACGCTTAAACCAAGGCATGGACGATTGGTGAATAGAAATTTATAATTCTTACATATATTTGTGTGCCGACCAATTAGAAGTGATTCTGACCGAGTCGGCACTTTTTGCATCCCAAAGGAGGTAGTTGAAGCCATGAAACACGAGACAGGACAAGAGATGTGTGATTCGGCGTGCAGGTATTATGCCACGGCATCCGACTTCTATCGTTGTGTCAGCGACGCTGTTGCTGATTCTTCTGACGTGATGGCGTCCTACCGTGTCTTCCATAAGGTGCTCAGTCAGGCGGTTGCCCAGAAGGTTGAGTTTGAGCGTCTGAAACTGCCTGGCTTGTTTGCTAAAATCAACCATCTTGCACAGGAGTACGCCTTGCCTGACGCCCTGCTGCGATCTGTGAATGACGTGCGCATAAGGTTGCGCCGCCTCTTTGACAACGATAACAAGCAAGGCTGCACTCGTGAACAGGAAAAGGAACTGCATAAGTATCTGCTGCACGATATGAAAGCGATATGCAGCTTCATTGAAGCTGTTTATGCAGAACCTGTACCGTTGTCGCTGAGGGAGCTATATCCGAGGAGGGCGCGCAAATCTGTTGCCGTAACTCGCAAGTCTGATTGTGTGCGTGTGATGGTGAATAAATGGGATGAAGAGTATATCTATGTCGTAGACGATTCTTCTGAGCCAGTGGAGAGGAAGGTGTGCTACACCGACAAAAACCAGTATCTTCAGGGTGGCGATTGGACCTATATCGTTCCTCTCCTGAAGGAGCGCATGCAGCTGAACCTTGTGGCAGTGCGCATCGTTGGCGATGTGTGGATGCCTGAACTTATAATACTTGAGCCTGATGTTCTTGTGGATGTGTCGTCCATTGCCGCATGCCTGGAGCATTATGGCGATTCTCCCTATACATATCTGCTTAACCGCCTGAAACCTAACGAGTCGTCAGAGCCAATGATTTTGGGTAATTTCGCAAGTCTGTTGCTCGACAACGCTTTACTGCCAGAGGATAAGAGACGCGGTTACAAGGATTGTGCTGTTGAGTTTTTTCAGCGCAATGCATTGCAGATTTCAACCTCGGAGTTGAGCGACGGTTTCCATGCAGAAGCAAAGAGGCAGTTCGATAATATCAATTCCCTGCTGAGTGGTGAAGGGCTCGCCGAGGTGGGTGCTCTCAATCAGAGCCTTGCCATCACCGAACCTTCTTTTTTCTGCGAACCATTAGGTCTGCAGGGACGTATGGACTTTCTCCAACTGGATTATTCCGTACTGATGGAGCAGAAGTCCGGCAAAGGTGCGTTTCCGCCAAACTCCGACCCTGAAGTGCCGAACCCTCAGACCAAGCACTACGCACAGATGATAATGTATATGGCGATTCTTCACTATAATTTCGGTAAGAAGAATGCGAATGCCTATTTGCTCTATTCAAAGTACTCCAAAGGACTTCTCGGATTGGGACCAGCCCCGTTATTGCTTTTCCGTTCCATTCAGATGCGCAACCGCATAGTGTGGATGGAGAAAGAGATGGCGCAGACTGATTTGGCAGAGCGAATATTGAGGGGGATAACAGCCGAGTCGCTTAATGTCGACAAGGTCAGGGGAGTGCTGTGGGAAAGATACACAAAGCCTCAGATAGAGGAATTGCTGAATCCCATTAAATGTGCGTCGCAACTTGAACAGGCCTATTTCTTTCGGCTGCTACGCTTTGTTGTGGCGGAACATCTTATAGGCAAGATTGGGTCTGCTTCGCGCGACGGTTCCGGCTTTGCTTCCAAGTGGCATGAGACGCTTGAGGAGAAAGTGATGTCGGGCAGCATCTACAGCAATCTGCACATCGCTTCGATCGATGAGGACTGTTCTGAATCGGTGGAGGTGCTGGAACTGCGTGCCGATCAGGCTGTTTCGGCTGATGCCACAAACTTCCGTAAGGGTGATATTGTAGTTCTTTACGCCTATAAAAGTGGCGAGGTGCCCGACTTGCGCCGCACTATGGTGTTCCGATGCAGCATAGAAGATATTACAACCGAAACTGTTGTCCTGCGTTTGCGTTCTCCGCAGTCAAATGCAAAAGTTTTCTTCATGCAGCAAGGCGATGTGTGGTGCATTGAGCATGACTATTTCGAGTCGTCGGTGACATCCCTCATGCGGGGTTTGTATTCATTTCTGACAACGGCGCAGGACCGGCGCGACCTTTTGCTCTTGCAGCGCGAACCTCGTATTGACAGGGATAAGTGTCTACGAGGCGACTACGGTGAGCGTTTCAACGACCTGATGCTCCGTGTGAAACAGGCTTCCGACTTCTTCCTAATTGTAGGTCCGCCGGGAACGGGCAAGACTTCTTACGGAATGTTGAACACGCTGAAGGAGGAACTGACAGATCCCGACTCATCCGTGCTTCTCCTTTCCTACACCAACCGTGCCGTCGATGAGATTTGCAGCAAGCTACTTCACGAAGGCATTGATTTCATACGTGTTGGTGGGGCGCTGTCGTGCAGCGAAGAGTGCCGCGGGCATCTGCTCGAATCCAAAGTGCGTGGCATTACCAATAAGGACGAACTTCGTCAGCTGCTCAAATCCGTACGCGTCTATGCCGGCACAACGAGTTCCATAAATGCCCATTCCGAACTCTTCAAACTCAAAACCTTTTCTTTGGCCATTGTCGATGAGGCGTCGCAGATACTCGAACCTCACATAATAGGGCTGTTGTCCGTCCTTACAGACGGCGCACCAAGCATACGTAAGTTTGTCTTTATAGGCGACCACAAGCAACTCCCTGCCGTGGTGCAGCAAGATGCCGAAGAATCGGTTGTGGCAGAACCTCTGCTCCACGAGATAGGTTTGGATGATTGCCGTTTGTCGCTATTCGAACGCCTCTACAACCGCCATAAAGCCAATCCTCTCTTGTGCCACATGCTTACAAGTCATGGACGTATGCACGAGGAGATAGCCAGTTTCCCTAATGAGATGTTCTATCAGAAGCGCCTCAGCGTAGTACCTCTGCCACATCAGGTGACTTCTTTAAACGGCACTTCTGGCGACTTGACTATTGACAAATTGGTCGATTCAGTCCGGGTGGCATTTGTCAATGTTCCTTCATCCGGCTCCTCCCTTTCCGACCGAGTCAATATGCCGGAAGCGGATGTTATTGCACAAATAGCCTTTAGTGCCTACCGCAAATATTCCTCATCCTTTGATGCTAATGAAACCATTGGCGTTATTGTGCCTTATCGCAACCAGATAGCGGCAGTGCGTAGCGCTTTGGCAAAATACGGCATACCTGATTTGACACGTATAAGCATCGACACAGTGGAGCGTTACCAGGGCTCCCAACGCAAGGTGATAATCTATGGCTTCACCATCCGTCAGCGCTACCAGCTCAACTTCCTTTGCAGTCACACCTTCCAGGAGGGCGATGCGCTAATTGACCGCAAACTCAATGTGGCGATGACCCGTGCTATGGAGCATCTCTATCTCGTTGGCAACGCTGCGCTCCTCTCCGAAAGTCCCGTGTTTAGCCAACTGATTGATTACGCCAAGAATGAAGGCGGATATGTTAGTCCACAGCCATGAATCAAAGGTGATAAGTGAAACGATATAACTCGATAACCCAAAAGGGCTGAATCCTGGAAAAGGAATCAGCCTTTTTTATGCGATCAAAAACGTCTTATCGGACACCAACAAAGTCCTATGTAATGTCGCAATGTCTATAGAGCGTTATCCCGGTCCAAAATCGCCACTTCTTCGGTGGAAAATTGCTTCCACCTCGTTCGATAATTACTGTCACTGGGGAGAAAAGTATAAATAAAACTTATATTTGTAAGAATAAAACTAATATTTATATAAATAAAACTATTATTTGTACAAATATTACTTTTATTTATAGTTTTTAGCGAGGTGTTGTGAAGTCTTTACCGAGGTGATTTTAATTTTCGAGCGAGGAAATGCTGAGTTTTGTGCCTGAAATATTTCTCTGTCTAATAGAAATGCTATTTCTTTGTAAAGAATAAAAAGTCTTGATTATGAAGAGAAGAAATATTTTTGTGATGCTATTTGCACTTATGACCTTTGCCGTGGCGCAGGCTCAGGTGGCTAATACTACTACCGCCCTCCTTGGGGCATGGACCGGCAAACTTGACCTCGGAACGGCTAAGTTGACACAGGTGTTTCACTTCGAACAGAAAGATGGATTTGTGGCTTGCACGATGGACAGCCCCGATCAGGGCGCAAAGGGCATCGGGGTGTATAAGGACTACTTGTCGGAAGACTCCGTTGCGCTCAGCGTGCAGGCTCTCGGTATGACTTATCGGGCGAAATTGAAGGATGGGCAACTTGACGGTACATTCATGCAGAACGGACTCCGTCTGCCGCTTGTGCTGAAGAAAGGAGAGTTGGAACGCCGTCGTCCGCAAATGCCGGCAGAGCCTTATCCATACCAAACTGAAGAGATTACGTTCGTTAACCAAGCGGACAATGCCACATTGAGCGGAACGCTGACCTATCCTGTGGGATATGAAACAATGAAGAATAAGGATGTGCCAGTGGTTATCATGGTATCGGGAAGCGGACTGCAAAACCGCGATGAGGAACTGTTCGACCACAAACCATTCCTTGTCCTTGCCGACCATCTGGCACGCCACGGCATAGCATCGTTGCGATATGACGACCGCGGTTTTGGGGCTTCAGAGGGAGGTGACCGTGTGCAGAAAGATGCCACTACGCTCGACTACAAGCGTGATGCAGAGGCTGGCATCCAGTATCTCCGCAGCTTAAAGAAGTTCGGTAAGGTTGGTGTCATTGGCCATAGTGAAGGTGGTAACATCGCCTTTATGCTCGGTGCTGACAAGAAGGTTGATTTCGTCGTGAGCATGGCAGGAGTGGGAGTAAAGGCCGACACAGCTCTGGCAGCCCAGGCAAATAAGATTTTGGAACTTCAGGGGCAGCCGGCACGTCTGAGCGTGGAGCGGTACCGTCAGAACGTGCAGGCGCTGCAAAGTCCGTGGATGAACTGGTTCGTAGACTATGATCCAACAGCAGACATCGCTGCAGTGAAATGCCCAGTCATGGCAATAAATGGCGACAAGGATTGTCAGGTGATTTCATCGCTCAACCTTCCGTCAATCAGGCAGTTGCTGCAAAGTAATAGACATAATATCATCAAGGAGTACCCTTTACTCAACCACCTCTTCCAGCATTGCCAAACCGGTCTCCCTACCGAATACGGCAACATCGAAGAAACCATTTCCCCCGAAGTCTTGACCGACATCACGGAGTGGATTAATGGGGTGAAGTGATTAATTGCATTACGACTTACAGGATATAGAAAAAGCTGAAACCGAGCGGGTTCCAGCTTTCTTCTTATGTAGAGGGTTGCCTCTTTCTTTTCTTATGCCTTGCGGTAGTTGTCGAGCTGGGCTGCATCCATCTTACGGATGTAGTTGAAGTGCTTTTCTACTTCGCTTTCTGCGTGGTTCACGAACACGTTGAGGCTTGCAGCGAACATTTCAGGCGCCTTCTGTGTGTCCTGAAGGAGGAGGTGGCACATGATAGTGTAGGCTGTCATTTCGTAGAGTTTGCGAGCGCAGAAGTCAAGGAGTTCCTGGTCGGCGGCATCTTTTACAGCATTTGTTGCTGCTTCGAGCTTAGAAGCCATTTCCTTGATGCGTCTCATGTAGCCTTCGTACTCTTCTGCTACAGGGATTGCCTCGTAGTCGCGGATTACGCTCATGTATGTTCCGTTAGTGACGTAGCGGATAGCTGCAACTGTCTGCAACTGGGTTGTTCCTTCGTAGATGCTTGTGATACGTGCGTCGCGGTAGAGCTGCTGGCACTTGTATTCCATCATGAAGCCTGAACCGCCATGCACCTGGATGCTGTCGTAAGCGTTCTGGTTGGCGAACTCTGAGTTCATACCCTTTGCGAGTGGAGTGAACGCGTCGGCAAGCTTGGAGAACTTCTTGCACTCCTGACGCTCTTCTGGAGTGAGTTTGCGTTCGCGAGCGATGTCCTCAAGAGCCTTGTAGATGTCCACATAGCGTGCTGTCATGTAGAGGAGTGAACGACCAGCGTCGAGCTTTGCCTTCATTGTTGCAAGCATGTCATAAACGGCAGGGAAGTTGATGATTTCCTTGCCGAACTGCTTGCGGTCGCGAGCATAGGCAAGTGCCTCGTCGTATGCAGCCTGTTCGATACCTACAGACTGTGCTGCGATGCCGAGACGTGCTCCGTTCATGAGTGCCATCACATACTTGATGAGACCGAGTTTGCGGTCGCCGCAAAGCTCTGCCTTGGCGTTCTTGTAGACGAGCTCGCAAGTTGGGCTTCCGTGGATACCCATCTTGTTCTCGATACGACGCACGTTGACACCTCCCTGGTTCTTGTCGTAGATGAACATTGAGAGTCCGCGTCCGTCGCGAGTGCCTTCCTCTGAACGTGCAAGCACGAGGTGGATGTCAGAGTCTCCGTTAGTGATGAATCGCTTCACTCCATTGAGCAGCCAGCATCCGTCCTTCTCAGAGTATGTAGCCTTGAGCATCACAGACTGGAGGTCGGAACCTGCATCTGGCTCTGTGAGGTCCATTGACATTGTTTCGCCCTTGCAGACGCGAGGGATGAAACGCTGGCGCTGGTCTTCGTCGCCGAACTCATAGAGAGTTTCGATACAGTCCTGAAGCGACCAGATGTTCTCAAATCCGGCATCACCGGCAGAGATAATCTCGTTGGCAGCAGTGTAGACTGTGATAGGGAGGTTGAGGCCCTGGTAGCGGCGCGGCATAGTCATGCCGTTCATGCCTGCCTTGATGGTTGCGTCGAGGTTCTCGTAAGTCTTTGATGCGTAGCGTACGCGTCCGTTCTCACAATGAGGACCTTCTGCGTCTACAGCTTCAGCGTTAGGTGCGATAACATTAGCAGTTACGTCGCCAACGATTTCGAGTGTCTTGTCGTAAGAGTCCATAGCATCTTCGAAGTCCTGCGGAGCATAGTCGTACTTGTCCTTGTCTTCGTAGCCACGTTCTTTGAGTTCCACGATTCTGTTCATGAGCTCGTGCTGCATGTGGAACTTTATTTCTGGATAATCTGTATATGCGTTTGGCATGGTGGATATTTTTTTGTTAGGAGTTACATTTGGGAAGTTACATTTGGGAAGTTACGTAGGGAAGTTAAATTGGGGACGAATGATTTTCAGTTGGTCGTAGCATTATTGTTTATTACTCCTTGACAATAAGAATTCAAGAACTTGCTGCAGTTGTACAATGAGAACTGAAGTTCTTGTCGTACCTCTTCATTTATGTAGCTTAAGTCAAAAGCGAGCCGTATGTAGTATCTGCACTCTTCAATGCTCCCTTGAGATATATTGAAGAAGCGTAGTTTGTCAGCCTTGCTAATCTTCTTATATCCTTCTGCAATGTTTGCAGCAATGGAAACTGCGGCTCTGCGAAATTGCGAGGTTAGACCGAATGACTCGTTTTGAGGAAATGTAGCTGTTGCACGATACACGCAAACCACGAACTCATGTGCTTTCTGCCATGCTATCAAATCTTCAAAACTCCGAGTCATAACATTCGTCCTTTTAACTCCTTCTTAACTTCGATTTATAACTCCTTCTTAACTCCTAATTAATTATTATTTACTATTCTTCTTATAATACTTGATGAGTTTTGGAACGACCTCTTCAACTGTGCCGTTGATGATGTAGTCGGCAATCTGGTTGATTGGTGCGTTCGGATCGCTGTTGATGGAGATGATGATGCCGCTGTCCTTCATACCGGCGATGTGCTGGATGGCTCCAGAAATACCGCAAGCGATATATACCTTAGGACGGACGGTTACACCTGTCTGACCAATCTGACGGTCGTGGTCAATCCAACCGGCATCGACTGCGGCACGGCTGGCACCCACTTCGGCGTGGATTTCCTTTGCG
>Ga0233374_1000139_pt1 | contig 15343 bp, 6 predicted proteins | sample ElkDunMinimDraft_FD_180688 | JGI IMG/M metagenome (GOLD analysis project Ga0233374, IMG submission 180688) | Fecal eukaryotic communites from dung pellets of Tule Elk in California, USA - Elk Dung E1 | ecosystem: Host-associated > Mammals > Digestive system > Large intestine > Fecal | place: USA...
TTTCTTTTCCTCCTCATTTGTTGGGGGCCCCTTGCGGGTGCCCTTTTGGGAGTATAGGAGTGGCAGGAGTGACGCTTCGCTTAGGAGTGCAGACAAATGATGCAGGGCGGCACATCCTATGGTATCGTCTGAACTTCTGTAACTACTGAACTTCAGAACTCCAAAATGAGATTAGCGGCAATTAGTGTTTCCCACATCTGCGGGAATCGGCGTGATTTGCGGGAGACAGCCCCTACATTTACAAACGAGCCCTCGTTTGTAAATCAATGAGGGCTCAAAAAAATATCAACGAGCCCTCGTTAATTAATCGTCGCATGAGAATTTGTATGTGGGTGCAGTGCGGGGAAATAACCGTTGCACGGCTGTGGAACTTGCAAAAGATGCTAAAATGTAAGAATTTTCGTTTTTTTTCTTTTGATTGAATATTTTTGTATATATTTGCACATTCACTCGGAGTGTGCAAATGTGTTAATATGACACCTGTTCCGTTCCGAGAAAAGACGGAAAACAATATTTTTTACAATATTTATTTACCTATTAATTAACTTTTTAAACAATCAATCACATGAAAAGAAATTTACTTTTCTTCTTGTCGTTGTGGACACTATGTGCTTTCACAACTACAGCGGTGGCTGAGGAGGTTGACTATACAAGCTCTATAGTCAATGCTGACCTCTCAACCACAGATGCTTGGAATACCGAGGGTACCAAGGGCATCTCAGGAGGTATGGTGAAGGTTGGTTCTCAGGCTGTTTATGACTTCAGCCAGACCATCACTATTCCAGCTGGTCAGTACAAACTGACTGCTAAGGCTGTTTACCGTTACGGAAGTGACGAACAGGCTGAGTACGATGCTATCAAGGCTGGCACAGACACTCACAAGACAAAACTCTATGCACAGACAAGTGCCGAGACTTTTGAGGCTAACGTGTTTAACCGCTGCGAAGGCGCTTCAGAGACAGACTACGCTGCAGGCAATGGCTCCGTAACAGTCAATGGTCTCTTCGTGCCAAACTCATCTTCTGCAGTTCAGGCTTGGTTTGATGCAGGTCAGTATGTCAACGAACTCGTGTTCAATGTGCTTGAGGAAGGTCAAGTTAAGATCGGTATCACTACAACTGATGGTGTATCAGGTGACTATGTGAACATCGGTGCTTGGACTTTGACTCGTACAGGCGATGCTCAGAACACAGGTGAAGGCGAAGGTGAAGGCGACGATACTAACACTATTGATGTTGACAAGACAAGTCTTGTTGGTACAAGCAGGGATGCATGGAAGGGCAATAACGGTGGTCCTGTTACTATCGACGGCGTTTCTTTGCCTGAGAAGTACGAGACGACTACTGCTACGCTTGGTGACGTAATGTGGCAGACTGTAGAAGGTCTTGACAATGGTACTTACACTGTTGAGCTCTATGCGAACGCACGTTACACACCAGGACGCGGTTTTAATTCTGATGCTACAGATGGAGCGCTCGATTTCACTTATTTGTATGCAAATAATGTGGAAATTTCAATCCCTGTGTATCACAATGGGGATTTGAACAACGGTCAGTCTTACACTCTTGAGGGCGTTGAAGTTACAGACGGAACACTCAAGATGGGTATGACAAAGAAGGCTGCAGGTTCAAACTGGCACACAATTCAGATCAAGTCTTTGACTCTCCACACAACAGGCGATGCTGCATTGAAGAGTGCAAAGGAAACGCTTGCTGCTACTATTGCTGAAGCTCAGGCTATCACTCCAACAACTGACGAACTCACAGCTGCTATCGCAACAGCTCAGGGTGTTTATGACACTGCCACTGTAGCTGCAGACGTTGACGCTGCTACTGCTGCGTTGCAGGAAGCTATTAAGGCTGCCAAGCTTGCTAACGCTTCAAAGGACAACCCTGTGTTGACAGATTTCGTTGTTAACGGAACATTCGACTCAACTACAGCTCCTTGGGTGTCAACAACTGGTGCTCAAAACCAAGCTTTAGCAAGCAACCAACAAGGTGCTTTCACTGGTAACTTCTTTGAGAACTGGAATCCAGGTGCTTACACTGGAAAGATTTACCAGACTATAGAAAACATCCCTAACGGTGTTTACGAACTTAGCATCTGTGCTTTCGTTAACAATTTCGATGCTTCATGCCAGTATGTTTACGGTAATGATGCAAAAACTTACCTCACAGCAGGTGAACCTACTGCATATAAGGTGATTTTCGAAGTTACTAACAATACTGCAGAAATCGGTTTCGAACAGACTGTTGCTAAGGCTAACTGGTGTGGTATTGACAATGTTTCATTGACTTACTTTGGTGCAGAGACTTCACTTGAGGAAATCCTCTTTGGCGCTTATATCGAGCAGGTTGCAGCACTTCGTGCTTCTGCGACTGAATGCTTGTCAATGAACATTAACGAGTCTACAAAGGCTGCTCTTGAGGCTGCGATCGCAGAAACAGAGACTATAGAAGGAACTGTTGAGGCTTATGAGGCAGCAATCGCAAAATTGAACGCTGCTATTAATGCTGCTAAGGCTAATGCAGACGTTAAGGTTGCTATCGACAATATGTATGACTTGTTGGCATCTACAAATGTCTACACTCAAGAAGCTTACGAGACATACAAGGCTGCAGCTGATGCATACCTCGCTAAGTGGGAAACAAACGAACTCACTGAAACAGTTGTAAACCCATATGCAATTCAGGGATGGCATGCAGAAGTTAATTACGATGACTTCCTCCTTTCTGCATGGGGTACTAACAACTTCGATACAAACCTCTATATCAATACATGGTCAGTTGAAGGTGGTACTGACGGTTCTAACTTCACTGTTCCATTCTTTGAGTATTGGACAGGTGATGATCAGTCGCTCGGTGCAACTACTAAGACTGCTACTATTACTGGTCTTACTCCAGGTGCTGTATACAAGGTTTCTGCTTGGGTACGTGTTCGTCTGAAGAACAATGCAGCTGCTCCTACATACGGTATCACTCTCAGCGTAGGTGCTGATGGTACTCCAGTAGACGTTGCTGCAGGTACACAGGTTGGTGCTTCTCCGTTCTATATCGGCGAGTACACTGCTACAGGTACAACAGACGCAAACGGTACACTCACAATCAACTTCAACGTTGCTGCTGACAACAATATCAGCTGGCTTTCATTCAAGAACGTGAAGTATGCAGGACCTTCTAACCTTGACTTCTCTCAGAGCACACCAATAGACAACCATATCTGTACTTATGCTAAGGACGTTACAGCTAACGGAACTACTTACAGCCAGATGCAGCCTGTTGCAAACTGGGAAATGGGTGTAGAAAACGGTGACGCTCGTGCTGCTGGTGTATTTGCCTACGGTTCTAACATGTGGCTTGGTAGCGCAGGCAACTATGTTCCTGCAACTAACCCTGAGGGTGAGGCTACAGGTAACGCTCTCGGTGTAGTGGCTGTATGGGATGCTGTAGCTCAGTACACTCAGGCGGTTACTTTGCTCCCAGGTACTTACAACATGATGGTTCCTGTTTACAAGGCAAGCGCTGGTACAACTGCTCCTCAGAAGAGCCTTATTGGTTTCATCGCTGAGAACGGTACAGAGTACCTTGCTCCTGCTAAGAACTACACTCAGGGTGCTTGGACTTACGAAATCGTTACATTCACTCTCGATGAAGAAACTAACGGTGTTCTTTCACTCGGTTATGACGCTACAAACTCAGGTAGCGGTGCACAGCAGGCACTCTTCATTGATGGTGTTCAGTTTGTTGCTGATTCTTACATTCCAGTTGCAAACCTTAAGACAGCTATCAGCGCTGCTCAGGCTACAGTTAATTCAACAAGCGTAGGTGAGGCTTTCTTGCAGGTTCCTGTATCAGCTCTTGACACTTACAATGCTGCTATTGCTGCAGCTCAGGCTGTTGCTGACAATGCAGAGGCTACAGCTGAGGAACTTGCAGCTGCAGTTGAGACTCTCGCTACTGCAACTGAGGCATTCCTTGCTACTCCGGTTAATGGTCCAGACACAGAGAAGGCATATCAGTTCAAACTCAATGTTGAAGGTGATGTTTATATGAATCTTAACGATGGCGTTAAGATTGAAGCAGAGGCTTCTCCTATATCATTTGTACCTGCTGACGTTGAAGGTCAGTACTACCTCGTAAGCGGTGAGGCCTATGTTGGTTTGGCTGGTAATAACACTTGGACAATGTCTTCATCTGCTGATAAGAAGGCTGCTTGGACATTTACGTTGATTGGTGACGGTCTCTATCGTATCAACAATCTTGTGACAGCAGGACGTTTCGTTGGAACAAATAGTGATGCTATTGCTGCAGGTTCTCCTGTTTATGCTGACAAGAAACCAGATAACGGTAATATTGATTGGATTATCGAAGAGTACGTTGCTCCTCCATTCGAAGTTACATTGGTTAACCCTGCAGAGGGCACTACTAAGCTTGAGGAAGGCGATTCTATCAAGTTCACAACTAACAAGGACGCAGAGGTTGGTTTTATCAACGTAGGTGTTCTCCAGGTTAGCGATGAAGATCCTACTAACACTGAGTACCTCGCATCTTACAGGGCTGCTGTTAAGGGTGAGTCTGACTGGAGCGTAGAACTCTTCAGCACAATGAAGTTCCGCCAGGGCTACACTTACAAGTTCGAGTTCACTGCATACGAGAACGAGGATGCTTACAACCAGGAACCATACGATGCTCCGGGTTCAGCTGCAATCGGTACTGACACAATTGAATTCGTAGGTACACTCCCTGCATACGTTTACGCAACAGCAACTCTCAACACTATTACTCCTGACTACGGCGCAATAATTGAGAACGAGGCAGACAGCATCGTTACCCTCACATTCTCTGAGCCTGTTAAGGTTGTTTACGCACAGACTGCGAAGTCAGAAGGTCGCTTCATGCCTCCAACACTCATTGACCTCGTGCCAGTAGCAGTTGAGGCTGACGAGAACGGTCTTGCTACAGTTTGGACAGTTGCAATGCCACTTCTCCCAGGCTTCGCAAACATCTCATTCGCAGCTGAAGACGCTGAAGGTCGTCGCGTATGGGGTAACCAGGGTGAGGAAGAGACTTCTTACTTCTCTTACGAATGGCAGTGCACAGTTGGTATACCTGAAATCACTATCGCTCCAGAGGGCGAGGTTGAAGGTCCAGTAAGCACTCTCACAGTATCAAGTGAAGTTCAGATTGACCCTTACATGTGGAATGGTGGCGTATACGACGCTGAAGGCAACCTTGTTGCTGAATTCGAAAGCCTTGACAAGATTGTCGACGAGAGTCTTGAAATGTGGACAGATGAGTGGAATGCTGCAATGGCTACTGCTCCTGTAACAGTAACTCTCTCTGCTGAAATCACAGAACCAGGCACTTACACAGTTAAGTTCGAGGCTGGTTCATTCATGCTCGACAATGCTTACAACAGCAAGGCTACAGAAGCTACATTCACAATCGTTAAAAACGAGCAGGTTGGTATCAACGGTATCGCTGCTGACGACGTAGTTGAAACTAAGTACTTCGGTGTTAACGGTGCTGCTCTTGACGCTCCAGTTAAGGGTATCAACATCGTTAAGCAGACTTTGAAGGACGGTAAGGTTGTTACTTCTAAGGTTTACGTTAAGTAATCATTAGCAAATACATAAATGGAAGGGCGGGCACTTAGGTGTCCGCCCTTTTTAATGTTTAGAGTTTAATGTTTGGGTGGAGTGAAATAAGTGATAGTTGCTACAAACTCTTTTGCTGTGCAGATTATTTGAGATTGATAATTTGGGCAAGAATATTAAAAACTATATATTTGTAAGTTGAAAGAGGATAAACTATACCGTTTTAAATATATGAAGAAGACTAATCTAATTCTTTGTGGCGCATTGTGTGCGCTGTCAGCAATGCCTTTAAATGCTGCGAATTTTAATTCAGAAGTGACTGCTACTGCGGAAACGGCTGTCAAGCAGAATGTTCGCAAGATAGCGTCAGTGGCAACTGTCAAAGTGGAATCGCCAGTTGGCACAGTGCCAAGATTGCCATACCAAATTTGGGTGACATACACAGACGGCACTTCCGAGTTCCGTCAGGTGAAGTGGGGCAATGCCGCCCTTGCTACAGAAAAAGAGCAGGCACAATATGCCGTAGGCAAAGAATATAAGATTGGTGGTTACATCATTGGTGACAACACCACTGCCAACGGTTTTCCTATCGAGGCAAGCGTCAAGGTTGTTGCAGGCGAATACAAGGTTCCGTCAAGTAAGCCAGTTGCTGAGACTCTGCCTCTTGGTGACGTGAGCGTTGACGGCGACAACCGTCTGACTTCAAACCGCAATCTCGACATCAAGACTATTCTCAGCTGGGACGTGAGCCAGCAGCTCTACAACTACCGCGACACTTACGGCATGAGCACTGAGGGCTATAAGGTGGCTGACGGTTGGGATTCGCCAACAACTAAGCTCAAGGGTCACGGGTCGGGCCACTACATGTCGGCTCTCGCATTCGCTTTTGCAAGTGCCACAGACCCTGCCGACAAGGCAGCCTTGAAGGCTAATATCAAGCGCATGGTCGACGAACTGCGTGCTTGCCAGGAGAAGACTTTCGTGTGGAACAAGAAACTCGGCCGCTATTGGGAAGCCCGCGACTTCGCCCCTGAGGCAGAACTTCGTGAGATGAAGGGAACTTGGGAGGCTTTCGATCAGCACAAGAAAGACTGGGCGAAGTATGGCTACGGCTATCTTAACGCCATTCCTGCTCACCACGCCGTACTCATTGAGATGTACCGTGCATACAACAACGAGCAGTGGGTTTGGGCTCCATACTACTCAATCCATAAGCAGTTGGCTGGCCTTATTGACATCGCCAACAACATTGACGAGAAGGAGATTGCCGACAAGGCTCTCCTCATAGCAAAGGATATGGGACTTTGGATTTGGAACCGTCTGCACTACCGCACATTCGTCGACACAGAAGGTACTCCTGAGGAGCGCCGTGCTAAGCCTGGCAACCGCTACGAAATGTGGAACATGTATATTGCCGGTGAGGACGGCGGTACAGGAGAATCCCTCTCACGCCTCTCTGAAATGGTGACAGACAAGGGCGAGAAGGCCAAGCTGCTCGAAGCGGCAAGCTATTTCGACAGCCCTGCATTCTACGACCCATTGTCAAAGAACATCGACGACATCCGCACTCGTCACGCAAACCAGCACATTCCTAAGATTACAAGTGCGCTTCGCAGCTATCGCGGAAATGCGAATCCGTACTACTATAACCTGGCACTCAACTTCTGGAACATGGTTCAGGGACGCTACGCATACGCCCCAGGCGGTGTGGGCAACGGGGAGATGTTCCGTCAGCCATATACACAGGTCGTAAACCTCGGACCTAACCCAACGATCAACGAGACTTGCTGTGCATACAACCTTGCTAAGTTGACAAAGGACCTCAACTGCTTCGACCCGGACAACGCTGAGTACATGGACTACTACGAGCGCATTCTCTACAACCAGATCGTTGGTTCTGTTCATCCAACTCACTATGCTACAACATACCAGTATGCAGTAGGTCTCAACGCCTCAAAGCCTTGGGGCAACAACACTCCTCAGTCAACATGCTGCGGTGGTACGGGTTCAGAAAACCACGTGAAGTATCAGGAGGCAGCTTACTTCGTCAACGACAACACGATGTGGGTAGGTCTCTACATTCCTTCTACTGCGAACTGGAAGGCAAAGGGCGTGACTGTCAAGCAGGAATGTCTCTGGCCAGCCGAGAAGTCAACAATCAAGATAGCTCAGGGTTCAGGCAACTTCGCCATGAAACTTCGTGTGCCATACTGGGCAACAAAGGGATTCGATGTGAAACTCAACGGCAAGTCTGTCGCAACTTCCTACAAACCATGTTCATACGTTGAGATACCTGCCCGTCAGTGGGCTGCAGGTGACGTCGTGGAGGTAACAATGCCTTTCACAAAGCACATCAACTACGGACACGACAAACTTGAAGTTGCTTCTGAAAGCGGCGCATCAGAACCAGCATGGGTGGGAACACTCATGTACGGACCACTCGCGATGGTTGCTGAAGGAATTGAGAACTGGGATCAGGCACAGCTCAGTATCGACCCAAGCCTTGACCTCATCAAGATGAATGGCGCTACAAGCGAAACAGGATATGCAGGAAACATCTATACATTGGAGATCGGCGGACACAAGTTCATCCCTGACTACCATTCTGACAAGAACCTGACTCACTACTTCCGCATCAACGAACTTGCAGACCCTCGTGCAGAACTTCTCAAACCGCTCGTTGCAAAACTCGACGAGGCTAAGTTCTACAACAAGAAGAACTACAAGAAGGCATCATACAAGGCGTTTGAAACAGCTGTTGCAACTGCTACACAGTTCTGCGAGACAGGCAACGTGACAGGCGAGTCAGTGAGCGAGCAAGTTGCAGCTATCGACAAGGCGTTCGGCGCACTCGTTACGCGCAAAGTCAACGCTAAGGCTCTCAATGAGGCTGTGGCAAGCGCTAAGGCTCTCGACAAGAACGCATACACTTGGGACAGCTATGCAAACCTTGAAAAGGCTTGCAATGTGACAGTAAACGAAAGCGAGTCACAGACTGCCGTAGACCACCAGCACTATCTTCTCGACCAGGCGGTGAAGGCTCTCGTAGAGGTTAAGTCTGTAGACAAGACAAAACTCAATGAAGTTCTTGCCCTTGCCAAGGAACGCAAAGAGGCACAGGACAAGTGGAACGCGCTCGAAGTGAAGGTTCCAGAGTTCTCGCCTTGGGCTCCTCACGGTTATGCTCGTATGCTCAAGAGTTATGAGCAGGCTGTAAAAGTTGGCGAAAACAAGGATAAGAACTATAATCAGGCAGAGGTTAACGCTGCTGCATCAGCGCTCAACGCAGTTATCAACGGTATGCGTCCGGGTAACCTTGCTGAGCCTGAAGACCTTGACGAACTCCGCCGATTGATGCGCGGTGCACGTCGTGCCACAGCGTCAGACCCTGAAGCACTCAAGGAAGCCCTCCGCTATGCCGACATGGTGGTAAGATACGTCTACGACGGTAGCGGTACTAAGGACTTCATTATCAAGGCTACAGACCAGCTCAAGAATGTGCTGAAGTAGATGGACTCATAATTCGTAATTGATAATTCGTAATTCATAATTGATATTACTCTGTAATATAATAATAGAGACGCCACCTCGTGTGACGTCTCTGCGTTTGGGTAAAGGTAGACGATGCAACGTGACTCGATAGATTTTTCAAGTGGTAAGGTTAACCATTTGTTTCGGAAACTGTTCATCCCAACGTTGTTCGGTTCGTTGAGCATTTGTGCAGTGACGGCCATTGACGGTATTTTTGTGGGGCAGGGAACCGGAAGCGACGGTGTTGCTGCTGTTAATATCGTTGTGCCAATCTGGATTCTATTTTCGGGTTTGGAACTGATGGTAGGTTCTGGGTGTTCGGTTGTAGCAGCGTTGCATCTGTCAAAAGGAAACGAGAACGCCGCCAGGCTTAATATCGCTCAGGCTTTACTGTTTACATTGGCGGTGACTGTTGCTGGTTGCTCTCTAATACTGTTAATGCCTGAGACGGTAGCAAGGATGCTGGGCGCATCAGACTCATTGATGCCTCAGGTTCTTGACTATATGCTCTATATTACACCGTGTTTCCTCTTTCAGGTGTGGAGCACTATCGGGCTTTTTATTATCAGGCTGGATGGTGCGCCTAAAGTGGCGATGTGGTGTAATGTGGCAAATGCGGTGACTAATGCTGTGCTTGACTGGGTGTTTATCTTCCCTCTCGGCATGGGAGTCAAGGGTGCGGCGATTGCTACAGGAATTAGTGTCGTGGTGGGTGGAGTGATAGCAATGGTATATCTGCTGTTTTTTGCGAAGCACCTTAAACCAAAGATGCCAAAGTGGAGTCGTAGGAGTTGCGTTCTGTCGTTGAGAAATGTTTCCTATCAGTGCCGTATAGGATTTTCGTCCTTATTGGGCGAGATAATGTTGGCGGTGCTGGTGCTTGTGGGAAATATCGTTTTCATGCAGTATTTGGGCGATGACGGGGTAGGAGCATTTGGCATTGTCTGCTACTACACGCCTTTTATCTTTATGATGGGAAACTCAATAGTGCAATCGGCTCAACCAATAGTGAGCTATAGCTATGGGAACGGGGCGTATGAACGAGTACGCAAGGCTCGCAGTCTAATGATGAAGGTGTCTGTGCTTTTTGGTCTGGGGGTAACTCTGGTGTTTGTGCTGTTTCCTGAAATGCTTGTGGCTCTGTTTATCGATGCGTCGTGCGGAGCAGGAGTGCTGGCGGTGAGGGGTATGCCACTCTTTGCGTCGGGGTTTGTGTTCTTTGTCATAAATATCTGTGTCGTGGGGTATTATCAGAGTGTGGAAAGAGTTGTGCCGGCTACGGCTGTTATGCTGTTGCGTGGGGTGGTCTTACTTCTTCCGTGCTTTCTGCTTTTACCCATTTTGATAGGGGAGCCTGGAATTTGGTTGGCTACACCTTTGGCGGAAATGGTTACTACGGTTTTGATAGTTGTATATCTCCTATACAAGAAAATGCGTGGCAACAGGTGACAAAATGAGGCTCTGAGAGCTAAAAATAATAGTGTGGGTACAATAAAACAAGGGTATTTGAGTTATTATTTTTATGGCGAAAAGGTTTTTAACATTATTAATCGTGTGGGTAGGGGTCGCGTTTGCGGCAATGGCTCAATGGGACGTGCAATTCACGGACTACACACGATTGAAGTCGTTCTACAACCCTGCAGTGTCAGGCGTTGACGGCAAACTTAATGTTAATGGTGCTTATTCGATGCAGTTTATGGGATATGACGGCGCTCCTCAAACCTTGTACTTTGGTGCGGATTTGCCAGTGTATTTCCTTAGCCCTCGTCATGGTGCAGGTGTCAGCTTGATGAGTGACCAAATTGGTATGTTCAAAACTCAGAAGATTAGTTTGCAGTATGCCTATAACTTCAAGGTTGGGAAAAGCGGCCGTTTGGCTTTAGGTCTTCAGGGATCTATCATTAGCGAGGAACTTGATCCGACGGATGTGGAGCTGGAGGATGCTTCAGACCCCGCATTTCCGACTTCTTCAGTTAAGGGCACAGGGTTTGATTTGGGTGCAGGACTCTATTTTCATCATCCTAAGTACTGGGGAGGTCTGTCGGCACAGCATCTGACTTCGCCTGTGTTGGAAATAGGTGAAAGGCACGAGGTTGAAATCTCTCCGATGTATTATTTGATGGGCGGATGCAATATAAAACTAAATAATCCGTTACTATCATTACAGCCTTCTTTTCTGGTGCAGACAGACCTGCAGTCGTGGAGGGAAGATGTGCAGTGCCGGTTGACATACGACTATGAGGAGAAAAAACTGTTTGGCGGTGTGGGCTATAGCCCCAATACCTCGGTCTCTTTCCTTGTGGGAGGTGATTTCCACGGAATTTCGTTAGGATATTCCTATCAGTTGTACACTTCTGGTGTGGGGTGGAAGAACGGTTCTCACGAGTTGGTGGTAAGTTACCAGACCGACTTGGATTTGTTTAAGAAGGGGCGCAACAAGCATAAGAGTGTCAGATTCTTGTAAGAGTTAAGTCTGGCGTTGATTTGGCAGAAGATTAATTTGAAATAAACTAAATGAGTATATATACAATGAAAAAGGTTTTATCAGCAATATGCGTAGGTGGCATTCTATCTGTAATTGTTTCGTGCATGGGCATGGGTAATACGAGCAGTTCTGCTATCGGGGGTGAGGTGACTGGTGTAGGAGGAACTTCATTTTCGGAACCGATACCTTATGGAATGGTTGAGGTTGCGCGTGGTTCTTTAAAGATGGGTATGGAGAAAGCCGACAGTTTGTGGGGAGCTCAGATGCCTGTGAGAGAAATATCCGTAGATGCATTCTGGATGGATGAGAAGGAAGTTAGCAATTCCAAGTATCGCCAGTTTGTCTATTGGGTGCGCGATTCGATCATTCGTGAGCGTCTTGCCGATCCTGCTTATGGCGGCGATGAAACATTTAAAATTGAAGAGGACAAAAACGGTGACCCTGTCACTCCTCATCTTAATTGGGCAAAGCCAATCCCTTGGAAGAATGCGGACGAGGACCAGCAGAGGGCTATTGAAAGCGTTTATATCACTCATCCGTTTGATGGGACAAAGATGCTTGACGCAAGTCAGATGAACTATCGCTATGAGGTTTTTGACTATGCAATGGCTGCTATGCGTAAGTATAGACTTAATCCGTCAGAGCGAGTTCTTAACACTGATATTACCGTGGATGAAGAGACCGTTGTGATGATTTCAAAGGACACTGCTTATATTGATGACGACGGACGTATTCGTCGCGAAACTATAACTCGCCCTCTTTCAAGCATGTGGGACTTTGTTAATACGTATATCGTAAACGTCTACCCTGACACGACTTGCTGGGTTAACGACTTCCAAAATGCGGAGAATGAGGTGTATATGCGCACTTATTTCAATAGTCCTGTTTACAATGAATATCCAGTAGTGGGTGTTGACTGGGAACAGGCTACGGCTTTCTGCAATTGGAGAACAGACTTCCTGCTTAAAGGACTTGGCGAAAGCGCGCGTTACGTTCAGCGCTATCGCTTGCCAACTGAGGCAGAGTGGGAGTACGCCGCACGCGGAAAGGCTGGCAACGAACTTCCGTGGGAGCAGGAAGGCGTGAAGAGTGAAAAGGGATGCTTCTATGCGAACTTTAAACCTGATCGAGGAAATTATACCAATGACGGTAACTTAATAACTTCGCAGACAGGTATATATTCGCCTAATTCCAACGGACTTTACGATATGGCAGGTAATGTGGCTGAGTGGACAAGCACAGTCTTTACTGAGGCTGGTGTGATGTCGATGAGCGATATGAACCCTCAGTTGAGTTATAATGCGGCAAAAGAAGATCCTTATGCCTTGAAACGTAAGTCTGTGCGTGGAGGTTCTTGGAAAGATCCTGAAAGCTTTATAAAGTCCGCATGGCGCTCTAATGAGTATCAGAACGTGGGGCGCTCTTATATCGGTTTCAGATGCGTTCGTACAAAAGTCGGTGCGTCAGGAAAAAGTAGAAAATAAGTTTGTTTGAATACACATAAGACGGAAAGGAAAAATAAATATGGCACGAATAGGAAAGAGAAAATTGACTGCGATACAACAGTGGATAGCAAGTAGCTCAGGACAGATATTCCTTAACTTTGCTTATAGTTGGGGTGCTGCGATTGTAATTCTTGGAGCCTTGTTTAAACTGACTCACATAAGCGGAGCAAACTTGATGCTCTTCATCGGTATGGGAACAGAGGTGCTCGTGTTCTTTATTTCAGGTTTTGAACTTCCTTGGGATAAGGATAGCATACCGGAAGATGAAAATGAGGGGGCATCTGTTGCACCGTCTGCGGTCAGCAATCCTGTCATAATTGGCGGTTCTGCTGTGCAAGGTAATGGTCCTATAATAATCGGTGGCGGTACAATCCCTTCTGGTGAGGTTTTGCCGTCAGAGGCTACAGCATCTGTTGATGCGGGCCAGCTTGCTTCTAAAGTTGCAAGTTCTCCGGTATTCTCTTCTCAGCAATTTGCAGGTATGACTCCAGAGATGCAAGAGGCTACTAAGGCTTATGTTGAACAGTTGAACGAACTTACAGAAACCTTAAAGCTCGTTGCGGAGCAGTCTGCCCGCCTTACTCGCGATTCTGAAGAAATGGAGACTATGAACCGCACTCTTACAGGTATCAACCGCTTCTATGAGATTCAATTGCGTAGCGTAAGCGCGCAGAGCGGAACAATTGACGAGGTTCATGAGCAGACTAAACGTTTGGCTCAGCAGCTTGACGAACTCAATGCTGTGTATGCCCGTATGGTTGAAGCCCTTAAAGTTAACATGAAGTAATCCAGAATATAATGGCTATAAAGAAAAAAAGAGTCTCGCCGCGTCAAAAGATGATAAACCTCATGTATATCGTCTTGATGGCAATGCTTGCACTTAATGTCAGTTCGGATGTGCTAAATGGTATTGTGTTGGTTGATGAAAGTTTGACGCGCTCGACGGAAAATTCCACATCCCAGAATAACTCCATATATGCCACCTTAGATGAGGCTATGCAGCTCAATCCTGAAAAGACTCGAGAGTGGTATAACAAGGCTCAGGTAGTTAAGGCTATTTCCGACTCGTTGTATGATTTCGCGGAACAACTGAAATGGGACATAGTCCGTGAAGCCGATGGAGATGATGCGGATATAAAAAATGTGGAGGGTAAGGAAAATCTTGAGGCCGCAGCTCATGTGATGCTTGCCCCAGGTGTAGGTAAAGGCGAAGATTTTTATGATGCTATAAACAAGTATCGTGCAGATATTTTGACGATGATATCTGATACGGCGCAACAGCGTATAATAGGTTCAAATTTCTCTACTGAAGTGCCAAGCAAGGCAAGGGCTCTTGGCAAGAATTGGCAGGAGTACATGTTTGAGAGTACTCCGGTTGCTGCTGCTGTAACGCTGTTGACTAAGATACAGAATGATGTGCGTTATGCAGAGGGAGAGGTCCTTCACCAACTTATTTCTAATATTGACGTGAAGGATGTTAGGGTTAACCAGATTAATGCTTACGTCATTCCAAATTCGCAGACGGTGGTTCGTGGAAGTAAGTTTTCGGCTCAGATTATCATGGCTGCAGTTGACACGACACAGCGTCCGGACATCTTTATTGAAGACTCACCGCTTGGTTCGAATGTGTATGAAACCATTTGTACGCGTACCGGAGATTTTACTCTGAAGGGATATCTCGTAATGCGTAATGGTAACGGTGAGGAGATTCGTCGTGAGTTCTCTCAGCCATATACGGTAGTGGAACCATCTGCAACGGTGTCGGCTACTATGATGAATATGCTATATGCGGGTTATCAGAACCCTATTAGCGTCAGTGTTCCAGGGGTTCCTGCAAATAGAATCAGTGCAACAATGACAGGTGGAACGCTTACGAAGAAAGGTGATGGCGAATATGTAGCGGTGCCTTCAAACGTGGGACAGGATGTGGTCATAACTGTTACTGCTCAAAATGAAGGCAGGAGTCAGGAAATGGGTAAGTTTACTTTCCATGTCCGCAAATTGCCTGATCCAACAGCTTATCTTGACTGTAAGGACGAAAGCGGTAATCCTTCGCGCTATCGTGGCGAGAAACCGATCTCAAAGGCGCAGTTGCTCGCAACACCTGGCATAGGTGCAGCGATAGATGACGGCCTTTTGGATATTGCGTTCAAGGTTACGGCCTTCGAAACTACGTTCTTTGATAGGATGGGTAATGTGATACCTGAAGTTTCCCGTTCTGCAAAT
>Ga0233374_1000143_pt1 | contig 14963 bp, 11 predicted proteins | sample ElkDunMinimDraft_FD_180688 | JGI IMG/M metagenome (GOLD analysis project Ga0233374, IMG submission 180688) | Fecal eukaryotic communites from dung pellets of Tule Elk in California, USA - Elk Dung E1 | ecosystem: Host-associated > Mammals > Digestive system > Large intestine > Fecal | place...
GAGCAGAGTACAAACTCAACGACACATGGCGTTTCAGTGCAGCGTTGCTCGACTTCGGTTTCATCTCTTGGAGCAACAACATGGTGGCCACAACCAATGGCGACAAAAACGTCACAACCGACAAGTACAAGTTTGACTTTGACGAAAATGCAGACCCCGACTTTGAAGACCAGATAGACAATCTCGGCGACGAACTCATGTCGCTCTACGAACTTGACAACGAAGGTGACAAGGGCGGACGCACAAAGATGCTCGGAGCAACAATCAACCTCGGTGCCGAGTACACTCTCCCTGCCTACAACAAACTCAAGTTCGGACTCATGAACACTACCCGATTCCAGGGCACAAACACATGGACAGAGTTCCGTCTCTCAGCCAACGTGGCTCCAGTTAAGATCTTCTCGGCAGGAGCAAACATTGCTGCTGGTACTTACGGAATGGGATTCGGATGGATCCTAAGCTTCCATCCGAAAGGATTCAACCTTTTCGCCGCCATGGACCACACTCTCGGCAAAGTGTCAAAGGAATTCGTTCCGCTTACGAGCAAGGGCACTTTCAACCTCGGTGTGAACATTCCGTTCTAAAGAGAAGAGTTTTTCAGCTTTGCATTTGGAGATATCAAACCAAATACATACCTTTGCACTCGAAATAAGGTTACGCACAGTAACCTCACCTGCTTCAGTAGCTCAGTTGGTTAGAGCACATGACTGTTAATCATGGGGTCGTTGGTTCAAGCCCATCCTGAAGCGCAACAAGGGCAATCATCCGCAAGGTGGTTGCCCTTGTTGCTTTTTTCCGCACACGCATGTACTATAACTATGACGATAACGGGAACGGGAACTATAACGACAACGGGAAGGGGAACTATGACGATAACGGGGACGGTGACGATGATGGGAAGGGGAAGGTATTGTGCGCTTTCGGACAACACATAGGTCTGCGCCCCACAAACAATAGCGTCTGAGCCATGTTGATAACGATTACGGGGGCGCTGAAATCTTCGAACTTAGACTAAGTTTATACATACTTAGGCTGAGTTTGTACAAACTTAGACTGAGTTTATACGGACTTAACCTAAGTTTGAAGTTCTCAGCGGACCTCCGAGACTTCTCCTTCTGAGGTGTAACGAAAATTCTCGCAAATGTGACGCAGTTTGTCACTCCTCCGTTCTACTTTTGCATCGAAAACAACATTTTTAATCAAAAAAACACTGTTATTATGAAGATGCAAGTAGTTAATTTTATCAAGAAGCAACTGAACTTCAGCAAGAAATGGGCGGTTGCGGCAGTTGCCAAGAGCAACATGCTTTCGAGCGATGCTCTCACGGCACGTCTCATGTACAAACACGGTTACAGACGCAAGGACATTGACGACTTGACGGCTAAAATCAAGAGCGAAATCATGGAGGAACTGCTCAGCGGAAACTCTATCGATCTGTTCGGACTGGTAAAAATACGCACAGACTTCTGCCTGCGCAAAAAATTTGTAGGGAGCGAGGCAGAAGCGGAGCAAATGGCGGGACAACTATCTGAAAGCGACGTAAAACCTCTGCTCAAGGTGAACATCAATCAGGCTTTCAATCACGAGTATGTAAAAACCTTCACGAGCAGAAGGCAAAAAGCCGAGGCAAGATGTTACTAAACCTAAAAAAACAGAAAAAAACATAGATTCTCACCTTATTATATGTGTATCTATCTGCTTTTTTTCTACTTTTGCGCCCGAATTGGAACAAAAAGCCGGCATGCAGGGTTGCTATAGCCGCAACCTGCAGCCTGCCGCACACACATAATCATGCAGAAAAATTTAGTTATAGTAGAGTCGCCTGCAAAGGCAAAAACACTGGAGAAGTTTCTCGGCAAAGAATATAAAGTGATGTCAAGCTACGGTCACATCCGCGACCTCAACAAGAAGGCTTTCGGCATCGACCTCAACGACTTCGAACCGAAATACGAGATTCCTGAAGACAAGAAGGAACTTGTGAAATCGCTCAAGGCAGCGGCCAAGTCGGCTGAAACCGTATGGTTGGCATCCGATGAGGACCGCGAGGGAGAAGCCATCTCCTGGCACCTGGCACAGGTGCTCGGGCTTGACATAAATGTGGCGAAGCGAATCGTGTTTCACGAAATCACCAAGAGCGCCATACTGGAGGCCATCAAGCAACCGCGCACGATCGACCTCAACCTCGTCAACGCACAGCAGGCACGCCGTGTGCTCGACCGCATCGTGGGATTCAAGCTCTCGCCCGTGCTTTGGAAGAAACTGAAACCATCGCTTTCTGCAGGACGCGTGCAGTCAGTGGCAGTAAGGCTCATCGTGGAGCGCGAGCGCGAAATCGAAAAGTTCAGCGCCGAATCCAGCTACAGAGTGTGTGCAGTGTTCAGCATTCCTGCAGCTGACGGAACTCCTGCCACCATCAAGGCCGACCTCAACACAAGGTTCAAGACCAAGGAGGAGGCTCAGGACTTCCTGGAGAACTGCAAGGGACAGACTTTCAGCATCAGCGAAATCACGAAGAAACCGATGAAGAAGTCGCCGGCAGCACCATTCACCACATCAACACTGCAGCAGGAGGCCGCAAGAAAACTCGGTTTCACAGTGGCGCAGACCATGATGGTGGCCCAGCGCCTCTACGAATCAGGACGCATCACATACATGCGTACCGACTCGGTAAACCTCTCGTCGCTCTGCCTCAACACCAGTCGCGAGGAAATCATTAAGTACCTCGGAGAGCGCTACGCCAAGACACGCCAGTTCAGCACAAAGTCAAAAGGCGCGCAGGAAGCTCACGAAGCCATCCGACCTACCTACATCAGCGAGCATGAGATTGACGGCACACCACAGGAGAAACGCCTGTACGAACTCATCTGGAAACGCACCATAGCATCACAGATGGCCGACGCCGAAACCGAGAAGACCATCATACGCATCAACATCAGCGGACAAGAACACGAATTTGTGGCAAGCGGCGAAATCGTCGTGTTCGACGGATTCCTCAAGGTTTACCGCGAATCGTTCGACGACGAGTCGGCTGAACAAGAGGTTGACGACACACTCATACCGCCTGTAAGCGTAGGCCAGCAGCTCAGCTACACGGAAATCACCGCAACGGAACGCTACACACAGCAACCGGCAAGATACAACGAAGCATCGCTCGTGCGCAAGCTTGAAGAGTTAGGCATAGGCCGCCCTTCAACCTACGCACCGACAATCTCGACCATACAGCAACGCGAATACGTGGAACGAGGCGACAAAGCCGGCGTTGAACGCAAATACAGCACCCTCGCCCTATCGGCAAAGACAGGAAAAATCACCGCCAAGGAGAAAAAGGAAATGGCTGGCAACGAGAAAGGCAAACTTCTGCCTACCGACATCGGCGTAGTAGTGACCGACTTCCTCTGCCAGTACTTCCCTGAAATTCTCGACTACAACTTCACAGCCAAAGTGGAGAAAGAGTTCGACGAAATAGCCGAAGGCGACAAGCAATGGCAGGGAGTGCTCAAAGACTTCTACGGGAAATTCGAACCGATGATCGAGAAGACCCTCAACGACAGAACGGAAAGCAAGGTGGGAGAACGCAAACTCGGCATCGACCCCGCTACAGGACGCACAGTATCGGTCAAAATAGGCCGTTTCGGACCAATGGTGCAGATAGGAACCCCTAACGAAAGCGAAAAACCAAAATTCGCACAACTCAAAAAAGGACAAAGCATCACGTCCATCACCCTCGAAGAAGCCCTTGCCCTGTTCAAACTCCCATTTGACCTCGGAGAGTACGAAGGCACAACCATCACCGTAGGCACAGGCCGATTCGGTCCTTACGTTCTGCACAACGGCAAGTACGTATCCATACCAAAGAGCATCGACCCGTTCAGCATCGACATGCAACAGGCCGTAGCCCTCATTCAGGAGAAAAACAACGCAGAGCAGCAGAAACACATCAAGACATTCGACGAAGAACCGGAACTTGAGGTGCTCAACGGACGCTACGGAGCATACATCTGCTACAAAGGCGCAAACTACCGGCTCCCTAAGACCGTAGCCGACCCTAAGGCGCTCACCATCGAGCAGTGTATGGACATAATCAATGCGCAGGAGTCCAAACCAAAGAAAAAGAAGAGCAAAGCATGACCAGGATAATTCTCATAGGATATATGGGAGCAGGCAAAACCACCCTGGGCAAAGTCCTCGCCCGTGAAACAGGTCTGCAATTCTTCGACCTCGACTCATACATCGAAGACCGTTTCCACAAAAAGGTGCCGCAGATATTTGCCGAAAAAGGCGAAGAAGCCTTCAGAGACATCGAAAGAAGAATGCTCCACGAAGTTGCCGAGTTTGAAGACGTGGTCATATCCTGCGGCGGAGGCACACCGTGCTTCTTCGACAACATGGACTACATGAACCAGCAAGGAAGCACCATATACCTTAAAGCAGAGCCCCACGTCCTGCAGGCGCACCTGAAAATGGGCAAAACCATCCGCCCGCTCATACAAGGAAAAAGTCCGGAAGAGCTCGACGCATTCATCCGAGAGTCGCTGGCCGCACGCGAGCCTTTCTACTCAAAGGCAAAGCACACAATCGACATCGACATCATCGAACGCAGAGAACAGATACTGCACTACGTTAATCTCATCAAGGAGCACTGCGGCATATAAAACACGCATTTCAACAAGGCAAATGACAGTAAACAACCGCACTATCCCATAAAACTGTAATATTTTACAAGTATTTACACAAAAATATTTGCCACAACAACGATAAATCGTATATTTGCACAACGAAAGAATGGAGGGGACTGAAAAGTTCCCTCCTTTTCGTTCTGACACGCTATTGACTACACAAGTTAAAAAAACATATATGATTCAGAAAGACAAAGTAAAAGAACTCGTAGCTGAATGGCTCGAAGGAAAAGAGTATTTTCTTGTAGACGCCACAGTTGACCCCCAGAACAAGATCGTCGTGGAAATAGACCATAAAGACGGAGTATGGATTGAGGACTGTTGCGAGTTGAGCAAATTTATCGAATCAAACCTTGACCGCGAAGTTGAGGACTACGAACTTGAAGTAGGTTCGGCAGGAATAGGCCAACCGTTCAAGGTTCTGCAGCAGTACGTCAACAGCATCGGCTACGACGTGGAGCTGCTCACCTCCGACGGAAAGAAAATGGAAGGCACACTATTGAAAGCCGAAGAAGAAGGCTTCACAGTAGGCGTTCTTCAGAAGCAGAAGGTTGAAGGCAAAAAGCGCCCACAGACCGTAGAGGTGGAGATGCCTTTCAAATACGACGAAGTTAAATGGGTAAAAGCCATCATCGACTTCAAATAATGAAATATAACAAAACGAAATATAAGAAATGGCTAAGAAAAAATTAGAACAGGTAAACCTGATTGAAACATTTCAGGACTTTAAGGAGACCAAGAATATCGACCGCACAACTCTCGTGAGCGTGCTTGAGGATTCTTTCCGCAGTGTATTGCAAAAGACATTCGGTTCGGACGAGAACTTCGACGTCATCGTAAACCCTGACAAGGGCGACTTTGAAATCTACCGCAACCGTCTCGTTGTGGCTGACAATGAAGTCACTAACCCTAACGCAGAAATCAGCCTCTCAGAAGCACAGAAGATTGACGACGACTACGAAATCGGCGAGGACGTGAGCGAAAAGGTTAACTTCGCAGACTTCGGCCGCCGCGCCATCCTCAACCTTCGCCAGACAATGGCATCAAAGATTTTGGAGTTGGAGCACGACAACCTTTACAACAAGTATGTTGACAAAATCGGAACTATCGTTAGCGCAGAGGTTTACCAAGTTTGGAAACGCGAAATGCTCCTCCTCGATGATGAAGGCAACGAACTCCTTCTCCCTAAGACAGAGCAGATCCCTTCAGACTTCTACCGCAAGGGCGAAGCCGCACGAGCAATCGTGTTGCGCGTTGACAACCTCAACAACAACCCTAAGATCATTCTTAGCCGTACATCGCCAGACTTCCTCCAGCGCCTTTTGGAGGCAGAAGTGCCTGAAATCAACGACGGACTCATCACTATCCGCAAGATTGCCCGCATTCCAGGCGAGAGAGCAAAGATCGCAGTGGAGAGCTACAATGAGCGCATCGACCCTGTAGGCGCTTGCGTCGGCGTGAAGGGAAGCCGCATACACGGAATAGTTCGCGAACTCCGCAACGAGAACATCGACGTAATCAACTACACAAGCAATATCAAACTTTTCATCCAGCGCGCACTCAGCCCTGCACGCGTATCTTCAATCGTCCTTAACGAAGAAGAGCGCAAAGCAGAAGTTTACTTGCAGCCAGACCAGGTATCACTTGCCATAGGTAAGAACGGCCACAACATCAAGCTTGCAAGTATGCTTACAGAGTACACAATCGACGTATTCCGCGAACTCGACAACGACGAGGAAGACACAGAAGACATCTACCTCGACGAGTTCAAGGACGAAATCGAAGACTGGGTAATCGAGGCAATCAAATCACTCGGTCTCGAAACTGCCAAGAGCGTTATCGACGCACCACGCGACATGCTTATCGAAAAGGCTGACCTTGAAGAAGACACCGTCGACGAGGTTCTCCGTATTCTCAAAGCCGAATTTGAGGACTAAACCAAATGAATAAGCTTAGATTTAAAGAAACAAACTAAAAAGACCTCAAAACTCCACATATGGCAGTAAGACTGAACAAAGCATTAAAAGAACTCAACGTAGGAATCAACACTGTGGCTGAATTCCTGCAAAAAAAGGGAATGGCACTTGAGGATGCCAGCCCTAATGCAAAAATCACAGACGAACAATACGAAGAATTAAAAACTGCTTTCGGCAAGGACAAGGACATCCATGCCGAAACAAAGCTCGACATCCAGAAGCGCAAAGAGAAAGAACGCAAGGAGAAAGAAGAGCGCAAGGAACAGGAACGTAAGGAGCAGGAGCAGAAGAAGCAAGAGATATTCCGCGTAAAGGCAGAAAACAAAGTGCAGTTCAAGGTTGTAGGCACGATTGCCGACAACGCACCTAAGAAAGAGGAAAAGCCTGCACCAAAACAAAAAGAGCCAAAAGCTGAGCCTGTTGCTAAGAAACCGGAACCTGTTGCAGAAGCCATAGTGGCAAAAGAAACAGAGAAGAAGGTTGAGAAGGTTATAATCGAAGAAAAGCCAGTAGCCGCAGCAACAGTTCAAGAGCAAAAGGCTGAGCCAAAGAACACAGAAGAAGTGTTCCGCGCGTCAACCCCTGATGCAGGTGTACAGTTCAAGCAAGTTGGTTTCATCGACCTCTCAAGCCTCAACTCAAAGACTCGCCCTGACAAGAAAAGCAAGGCTGAGCGCAAGAAAGAGAGAGAAGAGAAAGACCGCCAGCGCCAGGAAATGAAAAACAAGGCAGTTTCTGCCAATGGTACTGCTACAGGCCAAGGCGACGTAAAGAAGAAGAAGCGCCAGCGCATAGGCAAGGAACGCGTTGACATCAATTCCGCAGCCAACCAGGTTCAGCAGAAGCCAAACCAGCAAGGCGGCGGTAAGAACGGCCAACAGAAGAACGGCAAGAACCAGCCTAAGGGACAAGGTTTTGAAGGCGGCAAGAAAAACAAGAAGTTCACACCTCAGCCTAAGCAGGAACTCAGCGACGAGGAAGTAGCAAAGCAGGTAAAGGAAACATTGGCTCGCCTCACATCCAAGCAGACCAAGAAGGGCGTGAAGTACCGCAAGGACAAGCGCGACGCCATCCACAACCGTATGCAGGAACTGGAGAACGAGGAAAATGCAGAAAGCAAAGTACTCAAGATCACCGAGTTCGTTACTGCAAATGAATTGGCAAGCATGATGGACGTATCTGTGACACAGGTAATCGGAACATGTATGTCAATCGGCATGATGGTATCTATCAACCAGCGTCTTGACGCCGAAACCATAAATATCGTAGCCGAAGAGTTCGGATTCACCACAAGCTACGTAAGTGAAGAAGTTTCAAACGCTATCGTTGAAGAGGAGGATGCTGAGGAGGATCTTGAAGAACGCGCACCTATCATCACTGTGATGGGTCACGTTGACCACGGTAAGACATCGCTCCTCGACCACATACGCAAGACGAACGTGATTGCCGGAGAGGCCGGAGGTATCACACAGCACATCGGTGCTTACAACGTAAAAATGGCTAATGGCAAGCACATTACATTCCTTGACACCCCTGGTCACGAAGCCTTCACTGCGATGCGTGCCCGTGGTGCCAAGATTACCGACATCGCCATCATCATCATCGCTGCCGACGACGACATCATGCCTCAGACAAAGGAGGCAATTAACCACGCCGTTGCAGCCAACGTGCCTATGGTGTTTGCTATAAACAAGTGTGACAAGCCGACAGCCAACCCTGAGAAGATCAAGGAGCAGCTCGCTGCCATGAACTACCTCGTTGAGGATTGGGGCGGCAAGTACCAGAGCCAGGACATCTCGGCTAAGCAGGGTATCGGCGTTGACGAACTCATGGAGAAGGTGCTCCTCGAGGCTGAACTCCTTGATCTCAAGGCTAATCCTAACCGAAAGGCAACAGGTTCCGTAATCGAGTCGTCGCTCGACAAGGGACGCGGTTTCGTGGCTACAATCCTCGTTCAGAACGGAACTCTCAAGCAGGGCGACGTAGTACTCGCAGGAACTCACTACGGACGCATAAAGGCAATGTTCAACGAGCGCGGACAACGTATCCAACAGGCTCTCCCTGCCGAGCCGGCATTGATTCTCGGTCTTAACGGAGCACCTACAGCCGGCGACACATTCCATGTGATGGAGACTGAGCAGGAGGCACGCGAAATCACCAACAAGCGCGAACAGCTCCGCCGCGAGCAGGGACTCCGCACACAGAAGATGCTCACCCTCGACGAAGTGGGCCGCCGCATCGCACTCGGAAGTTTCCAGGAACTCAATATCATCGTCAAGGGCGACGTGGACGGATCTATCGAAGCCCTCAGCGACTCGCTCATCAAGCTCTCAACCGAGAAGATTCAGGTCAACGTCATCCACAAAGCCGTGGGTCAGATCTCAGAGAGCGACGTTTCGCTCGCTGCAGCATCCGACGCCATCATCATCGGTTTCCAGGTTCGTCCTTCTGCGGCTGCACGCAAGTTGGCAGAACAGGAAGGAGTGGACATCCGTCTCTACTCTATCATCTACGACACCATCGAAGAGGTCAAGAGTGCGATGGAAGGAATGCTTGCACCTGAAATCAAGGAGCAGAACACTGCTACAGTCGAGGTTCGCCAGGTTTACAAGATCACCAAGGTCGGTACAGTTGCCGGTGCATTCGTCCTCGACGGTAAAATACACCGCTCCGACAAGGTGCGTGTCATCCGCGACGGTATCGTTGTACACACCGGAGCCATCAACGCCCTCAAGCGCTTTAAGGACGACGTCAAGGAAGTTTCCACAAACTTCGACTGCGGTATCTCAATCGTCAACTACAACGACATCCGCGAAGGCGACATCCTCGAGGCATTCACAGAAATTGAGGTTAAACAGAAACTCTAAGGACCGCACGGAAGCAGTGAAAAATCTCACTCCCGTCAAACAATAAAGAGATCGTTATAGTTTAATACTGATGAATGCTCCAGTCATCCATTAGTGTTAAACTATAACTTTATAAGAGAAGGGGGGGGAACACCCACTCCTTCACTAAGAAGAATCGGAGCCCCCTAAACCCTAAACGTTACAAAATGGACATACTAATATACATAGTGTTTGCCACAGGAGCAATAGTCGGAATTGTCCAAGGCGCATTCAAGCAAATAGCCAGCATCATCGGTGTCATCGCCGGCGTTGTGCTGGCCATCCTGCTCTACGACAAGTACGGCGAACAACTGGCAGTAAGCCTCGGCACTGAAGTCCAGTACGGACAAATCATTGCCTTCATCCTCATTGTCATTATCGTGCCCCTCGCCCTTGGATGGCTGGCCACACTGCTCACCAAGCTCTTCTCCGCCATCAAACTCGGATGGATAAACCGTCTCGTAGGCATGGCTATCGGTGCGCTGAGCTATGGGTTAATCATGAGCGTGGCATTCAACATTATGGACTTAGTCGTCAGTTCCGGAGGCACCAAACTCGAAAAACTCGAAGCGCGAAGCGAGCTTTACTACCATGTGAAGCACGCCTCCCACCCCATCCTGCCCGAAATCATCATCGTGACAGACAATACTGAAACTAAAAACGGATACAAGCCACACAAGGGACTGGCAGACAAACTTCCGAAGGATTTTCCGTTTAAATAGACGAACGTTTAACCGCCAACAAGTTAACGAGCGCCCGTTTACAAATTAACGAGGGCTCGTTGATAAATAAATGAGGGCTCGTTGATAAATAAACGAGGGCTCGAAAACGCAAGACCGCATGGCGGCGGTTCATACATAAAAGATAAACAACTTAACACAAAATGGCTGAATCAAACGAATATGTAAGAAAAGTGGCTGAGGAGAAGTACAAGTACGGATTCACCACTGACATACATACTGAAATAATTGAGAAAGGACTGAATGAGGATGTCATCCGCCTCATCTCCGCCAAGAAGGAAGAGCCGGAGTGGCTGCTCGAGTTCCGTCTTGAGGCCTATCGCTACTGGCTCACCCAGAAGGAGCCTAAGTGGGGACACCTGCAGATGCCGGAGATTGACTATCAGTCCATTTCCTACTATGCCGACCCCACGAAGAAGAAGGACGGATCGGAGAATAAGGAGATTGATCCCGAATTGATGAAGACATTCGACAAGCTGGGTATTCCGCTTGAGGAACGGCTTGCCCTGAGCGGCATGGCTGTCGACGCCGTCATGGACTCCGTGTCGGTCAAGACTACTTTCAAGGAGAAACTTGCCGAGAAGAACATCATATTCTGCTCAATAAGCGAGGCTGTGAAGGAACACCCTGAACTGGTGCGCCAATACCTGGGAAGCGTGGTGCCATACCGCGACAACTACTTTGCCGCACTCAACTCGGCGGTGTTCAGCGACGGTTCGTTCGTGTACATACCGAAGAACACGCGCTGCCCTATGGAACTGTCCACTTACTTCCGCATCAACGCCATCAATACCGGCCAGTTCGAACGCACGCTCATAGTCTGCGATGAAGGGTCGTATGTATCCTACCTCGAAGGTTGCACCGCTCCGATGCGTGACGAAAACCAGCTCCATGCTGCCATCGTCGAGATTGTCGTAATGGACAATGCAGAGGTAAAGTACAGCACTGTGCAGAACTGGTATCCGGGCGACTCTGAGGGCAAGGGCGGTGTGCTCAACCTCGTGACCAAGCGCGGACATCTGCGCGGAGCGAACAGCAAACTCTCTTGGACACAGGTCGAGACGGGTTCGGCCATCACATGGAAGTACCCGAGCTGCATACTCACGGGCGACAACTCGCAGGCTGAGTTTTACAGCGTGGCCGTAACGAACAACTTCCAGCAGGCCGACACGGGTACAAAGATGATTCACATAGGCAAGAACACCCGCAGCACCATCATCTCCAAAGGCATATCCGCCGGAAAGAGCCAGAACTCCTACCGCGGACTCGTCAAGATAGGCAAGAACGCCGACGGAGCACGCAACTACAGTTCGTGCGATTCGCTCCTGCTCGGAAGCGAATGCGGAGCGCACACGTTCCCTTACATGGATGTGCACAACAACACCGCCACCGTGGAGCATGAGGCCACAACCTCCAAGATTTCAGAAGACCAGCTCTTCTACTGCAACCAGCGAGGCATATCGACCGAGGACGCCGTGGGTCTCATCGTCAACGGTTACGCTAAGGACGTCATAAACAAGCTCCCGATGGAGTTTGCCGTCGAAGCACAGAAACTACTGGCGGTATCGCTCGAGGGCACCGTGGGATAATCTTTTCACACTCAGAACAAATATAACAACCACTCTATATGTTAGAAATAAAGAATCTCCATGCCAGTATCAATGGCAAAGAAATATTAAAGGGCGTAGACCTCACCATCAACAACGGCGAGATCCATGCTCTCATGGGCACCAACGGCGCCGGTAAAAGTACGCTTAGCAATGTCATCGTGGGCCACCCAGCCTACGAAGTGACTGAGGGCAGCATCACCTTCAACGGGCAGAACCTCCTGGAGATGAAACCAGAGGAGCGCGCCCATGCAGGCATCTTCCTCTCGTTCCAGCACCCAGTGGAAATCCCTGGCGTGTCAATGGTCAACTTCATGCGTGCCGCTGTCAACGCACGCCAGAAGGCAAAGGACGAGGAACCAATCAAATCGACCGACTTCCTCAAGCAGATGCGCGAAAAGCGCAAGCTCGTCGAGATTGACAACAAACTCGTCAATCGCTCCGTAAACGAAGGATTCAGCGGCGGCGAGAAGAAGCGCAACGAAATCTTCCAGATGGCAATGCTCGAACCTAAGTTCTGCATCCTCGACGAAACAGACTCAGGACTCGACGTCGACGCCCTGCGCATCGTTGCCGAAGGCTTCAACAAACTCCGCTCGGCAGAGACAAGCGCCATGGTCATCACTCACTACCAGCGCCTGCTCGACTACATCCGCCCCGACGTGGTACACGTCCTCATCGACGGACGCATCGTGAAGACTGGCGGTCCTGAACTCGCCCTTGAAATTGAGAACAAAGGATTCGATTGGATAAAGAACTCGATTTAATTATGCAATATACAGACCTTTACACCCAATGCCAGGAGATGATTAAGGTGCACAGTTGCGAACTGATGAATGCAGTGCGCGACGGAGCCTTCGAGGAATACAAACGGCAGGGGCTTCCAACCAGAAAGGTTGAACGATATAAATATACCGACGTGCAGAAGGTCTTCAGCCACGACTACGGACTGAACCTTTCGCGCATCGCCATACCTGTCAATCCGCAGGATGCCTTCAAGTGCGACGTGCCAAACCTCAGCACACAGCTCTTCTTCGTTGAGAACGACGAACTCATGCAGAAGGACAGCGCATCGCCCTACGTCTACTCATTCAAGGCATTTGCCGAGACACACCCCGAACTCGCAAAGAAGCACTACGCATCGCTTGCCAATCCGGCTGCCGATGCCGTTACCGCACTCAACACCGCACTCGTTCAGGAAGGCGTCGTAGTGTATGTGCCGAGAAACACCCGCGTTGACAAACCTATCCAGATAGTCAACCTCCTGCGTTCGGGAGTCGACATGATGATCAACCGCCGCCTGCTCGTCATCCTCGAGGAGAGCGCCGAAGCCACACTCCTCTTCTGCGACCACGCGATGGACACAGTGCGCTTCCTCACCACCCAAGTGGCTGAAGTGTTCTGCGCCGACAACTCCCGACTGGACATGTACGAACTCGAGGAGACGCACACCAAGTGCAACCGCTTCAGCAATCTCTACATCAAGGCAGGACGCAACTGCCGCGTGAGCCACAACAACATCACCCTCTTCAACGGAACCACACGCAACACCACCGAGGTGATGCTCTGCGGTGAAGGTGCGGAACTCACACTCAACGGTGCAGTAGTGGCTGACAAGAGCCAGCACGTCGACAATAACACCCTCATAGACCATCGTGTGCCAAACTGCGTGAGCAACCAGCTCTACAAGTACGTCATCGACGAACAAGCCGTCGGAGCCTTTGCCGGACGCATCCTTGTGGAGAAGGACGCTCAGAAAACCCTCTCCACCGAGACAAACGCCAACCTCTGCGCCTCAACCGACGCAAGGATGTACACCCAGCCTATGCTTGAGATTTACGCCGACGATGTGAAGTGCGCCCACGGCTCAACGGTGGGAGTGCTCGACACCAACGCACTCTTCTACATGCAGCAGCGAGGCATACCGCTCGAAGAGGCACGCATGCTCCTCATGTTCGCCTTCGTGGGACAGGTCATCGACCAAATCACACTCGAGCCGCTCCGCGATCGCCTGCACTACCTCGTGGAAAAACGTTTCCGAGGCGAACTGAACAAGTGTACAGGTTGCGCACTGTGCAAGTAATGTAACGTTGATTGTTAAGGGTTTATGGGGGGGCACCTCCGTCAACAATAAACATTCACCTATAAACATCCCCAATATGTTAATAGAGAAACCTCAATTAGACTTAGGCGATGCCGTCAAACAGGCATTCAACCGCGCCTTTGAATTTAAGGGACGCTCACGCCGTTCCGAGTACTGGTGGACGATGCTACTCGTCTACGCCATCGACGTCTTTGTCATGCCGTTAGGCTGGATTGCCCACCTCGCAACCATACCTCTTACAGTGCGCCGTCTGCACGACACAGGCAGAAGCGGATGGTGGTTGCTGCTCCATTTCGTAGCCTCGGCAGTGCTGGGCACCATATTCGTCATCGACTACCTCGCCACCCTTATCTTCACAGTAGTAAGCGCGAGCGAGAGCGGCGACGAAGGAGTGTTCCTAAAGAGCCTCTTGCTCTTCATCGGACGCTACCTTGTGATATTCATCCTGCTGTTTATCTACCGCATCATCCTGCTCATCTTCCTCTGCCAGGACAGCAGCGAGAAGACCAACAAATACGGCCCTTCACCAAAGTACGTGTCAGAGTCGGAGATACATAATTCAACAGTACCACAGCCCGAAGAGATATTTAACGAAAACACACAACCAGAATAAATACCAGTAATGACAAACACACTCAAATCAACGTTGGCAGCCAGCCTCATAATCGTGGCAGCAGTCATGGCACAAGCCCAGAAACCTCACATCCCAACCCTGCACGAAGCCGTCTATGGCGGACTCATCCGCACGGAAGGAGGCAGCAATGTCAACTGGATTGACGGCGACCGCTACTCGAAGACAGAGCGCAACGCTGAAGGAAAGAACGAAATAGTGGCATACACAGCCAAAGACAACCAGCGCGAAGTAATCATCAGCGCTGACAAATTGATAAATCCTGCCACAGGCAAGCAGATACTTGTACGCAGTTTCACCTTCTCGGCCGACAACAGCAAGGTGCTCATCTACACCAACACACG
>Ga0233374_1000150_pt1 | contig 14305 bp, 14 predicted proteins | sample ElkDunMinimDraft_FD_180688 | JGI IMG/M metagenome (GOLD analysis project Ga0233374, IMG submission 180688) | Fecal eukaryotic communites from dung pellets of Tule Elk in California, USA - Elk Dung E1 | ecosystem: Host-associated > Mammals > Digestive system > Large intestine > Fecal | place...
CATCGGATGCAACCTCTACCGACTCGTCATGGGCGGGAATCCTGAATAACCAGTCCCCGCCAAAATCTTCAAACTCAGACTAAATTTATACAAACTTAGGCTAAGAACGTACAAACTCAGACTAAGTTTATACAAACTCAGACTAAGCATGAAGTCCTGAGCGCCGTCTCAAGCCTTCATCTCTCCCGCATTTTTAAGCCCTCACATCTTTAAGAATGGTTATTAATTAAACAAGATATAATTTACGTGATGATTTAAATGAATTGCCGTAAGATGTTTCATCTTAAAAAAAATAATTATATTTGCGCTTATGAACACAATAATAAAGATTTTGATTTCAATAATATTGCTATTTGTTGCTATTTACCTTGCAACATTGCTTTATGTTCTGTTTTTTCATACTCCCCTAATTGAGGAATTAACTAAATAGTTGTAACAAGTTAAGTTTAAACACTAAACTTAATGCGCATATACAATGCAGAAAACGGAATGCAGACGTTTGCATTCCGCTTTTTTTACTTATATTTGCATACTTATGGGCTATATTGACTAATCACAGACTAAAATACATACTTCAAAAATGAAAAAAGTTGCATTGATCACTGGTATCACAGGACAGGACGGTTCGTACCTGGCTGAGTTCCTTTTGAAAAAAGGTTATGACGTGCACGGCACTATCCGCCGCTCATCAGTTGACTTCCGCGAACGCATCGCACACCTTGAAGGACAACCAAATTTCCACCTCCACTACGCTGACCTTGGCGACTCCATGAGCATCTTGGGCGTGGTAAACAAGGTGCGCCCTACGGAAATATACAACCTTGCTGCACAGAGCCATGTGCAGGTCAGCTTCGACTCGCCTGAGTTCACTGCTGACGTCGATGCAACAGGCGTTTTGCGTGTTCTTGAAGCTGTGCGCCAGTGCGGACTCTCTGACAGCTGTCGCATTTATCAGGCTTCGACTTCCGAACTCTACGGAAAGGTCGAGGAGGTTCCGCAGAACGAGAACACTCCGTTCCACCCTTACAGCCCTTATGCCGTAGCCAAACTTTACGGTTTCTGGATCGTTAAGGAATATCGTGAGGCATACAACATGTATTGCTGTTCGGGCATCCTGTTCAACCACGAGAGCGAGCGCCGTGGCGAAACCTTCGTCACCCGCAAGATTACACTTGCTGCAGCACGCATCGCTCAGGGCAAACAGGACAAGCTCTATCTGGGCAACCTCTCTTCGCTCCGCGACTGGGGCTATGCAAAGGACTATGTGGAGTGTATGTGGCTTATCCTCCAGCAGGACAAACCTGAAGACTTCGTTATCGCTACTGGCGAACAGCACTCCGTGCGCGAGTTCTGCTACTATGCATTCAAGCATGCCGGCATCGAACTTGAGTTCCGCGGCGAGGGCATGGACGAGAAGGGCTACGACAAGGCTACAGGCAAGTGCCTCGTAGAGGTGTCGCCAGACTTCTACCGCCCTACTGACGTTGTCAACCTCTGGGGCGACCCAACAAAGGCTAAGCAGAAGCTCGGTTGGGATCCTACAAAGAAGACAACCTTCGAACAACTCGTCAAGCTCATGGTAGACAACGACATGGCTAAAGTTGCTATAGAGCGTGCCGGCGAGCAGGTACGCACCAACCTCGCAGAGTACCTGGAAAAGGGAATTGTGAAGTAATACAAAACACTAATATTCACTAATTTACAATAATCCCTCAAGAATGTCACATGACGAAATCGCTAAAAGGATTTATTCCATTATAGGCGCTGCCATGCAAGTGCATTCTGAACTAAGAAAAGGTTTATTAGAGCCTGTATACCAAGAAGCGTTGTCTATAGAATTGGGATTACGCAAAATCCCTCATGAAGCCGAAAAAAGGATACAAATATATTATAGAGGTATACCATTAGACAAATACTATCGTGCAGACTTTGTCTGCTATGATAATATCATTGTAGAATTGAAAGCTGTAGAAAAGATTCTACCTGAGCACAGAGCTCAATTATTCAATTACTTGCGCTTAACAAATTCCAAAATAGGGATATTGATGAACTTTGGTGAATATAGCTTTAAATCAGAAACATACATGTATGACCCCATAACGAATAATTGTGACATCTTTTATTCCAAGACGTAAAAAAGCAGTGTTTAATCATTAACAATTAGTGCCAAATTACTGGAAATTAGTGTTATACATATTAACGTTTATGCTATCCAAAGACTCTAAAATATACGTTGCCGGCCACCGCGGACTCGTTGGCTCTGCCATCTGGGAGAACCTGAAAGCGCGAGGCTACAACAATCTTGTGGGGCGCACCCACAAGGAGCTTGACCTGCTTGACCCAATTGCAGTCAAGCAGTTCTTCGATGAGGAGCAACCCGACGCAGTAGTGCTTGCGGCAGCCCACGTGGGCGGCATCATGGCAAATCTGACCTATCGCGCCGACTTCATCTACGAGAACCTGCAGATTCAGCAGAACGTCATCGGCGAGAGCTGGAAGCACGGCGTGAAGAAACTCCTCTTCCTCGGCTCCACTTGCATCTACCCTCGCGAGGCTCCGCAGCCTATGCCCGAAGACTGTCTGCTTACATCCCCGCTCGAATACACCAACGAACCGTATGCCATTGCAAAGATTGCCGGACTGAAGATGTGCGAGAGTTTCAACCTGCAGTACGGCACCAACTACATAGCTGTAATGCCAACCAACCTCTACGGTCCTAACGACAACTTCCACTTGGAGAACAGCCACGTGCTTCCTGCCATGATACGCAAGATTCATCTTGCCAAGTGTCTCAACGAGGGCGATTGGGAGGCAGTGCGCAAGGACATCGGACTGCGCCCTGTAACATATAAGGCTGGCGGCGAGGTGCTCAAGGTTGATGCGACATCTACGGAGGCAGAGATTCTTCCGGCACTTGCTTACTATGGCATCACTCCTGAAGCCGTAACCCTATGGGGCAGCGGAGCGCCGATGCGCGAGTTCCTCTGGAGCGAGGAGATGGCGGATGCCAGTGTGCATGTACTTCTCAACGTCGACTTCAAAGACACCTACGACGCTACGGTCAAGAACTCCGACGGAATAACAGAGATTCGCAACTGCCACGTCAACGTGGGCACAGGCAAGGAGATTTCCATACGCCAGGTTGCCGAACTCATCATGAAAGAGATCGGCTTTAAGGGCGAGCTCCGTTGGGATTCATCAAAGCCAGACGGCACGATGAAGAAACTCACCGATGTGAGCAAACTCCACTCACTCGGTTGGCACCACAAGATCGAAATCGACGAAGGTGTGCACCGTCTCTACGAGTGGTATCTCAAAGGCATCTGCATAAACCATTTATAAGGTTCACCCCTCATCCTTAAACTCTTAAAGTTTTAGCCGCATTATGATTTCCCTCTATCCCCTCCTTTTCGAGAATGACTTCCACACCATCGTGTGGGGAGGCTGCGACCTGAAACCCCTCAAGGGGCTCCCTCAGGACAGCGAGACCATAGGCGAGAGTTGGGAAGTCAGTGCCGTGCCTGGCAGCAAGTCCGTAGTAAAGAACGGACCTCTTGCCGGACGAGATCTTGCCGACATCACTGCCGAATACGGCGAACTGTTGCTGGGCAAGGCTGTAGCGGCAAAGTATGGCGACCAGTTCCCCATACTCGTAAAGTTCATTGACGCAGCCAAAGACCTCTCCATACAGGTCCACCCTAATGACGCCCTTGCCAAAGAGCGCCACGGCTGTTTCGGCAAGACCGAGATGTGGTATGTCATGAAGGCTGCACCAGGAGCATTCCTCTACTCCGGCCTCAAACAATCCATCTCCAAGTACGAATACAACAAACGCATTGAGGACGGAAGCATCTGCGATGTGCTTCAGAGGCATGATGTCAAAGCGGGCGATGTGTTCTACATACCGGCCGGACGCATCCATGCCATAGGCGGAGGTACGATGGTGGCGGAAATCCAGCAGAGCAGCAACATAACCTACCGCATCTTCGACTACAACCGTATGGGGCTTGACGGCAAACCCCGCCAGCTCCATATAGAGGAAGCCGCCGATGCCATCGACTACACCGTCTGCGACGACTACCGAACTCACTACGATCGCAAGATGAACAAACCCGTTCCGCTCATCGTTAACGAGTTCTTCGTTGTCAAACTTCTTGAGGTCAACCGCTCCTTCCACCGCAAGCTCTACAAGTACGACTCTTTCATAGCATATATGTGTCTGGAGGGCGACTGCACCATCCGCATCAAGAGCACTCAAGGATTTGGCAACGGAGTCATGCCTGCCGAAGAAGACACCATCGTGCGTCTCACCGAGGGCAACAGCTGTCTCATCCCAGCATCCGTGGCCGACCTCTACGTCGAACCTAACAATGCGGCTGGTACCACCAAACTCCTCGAAACCTATATCGACAACAAGAACTACTAAAACTATATGGGTAAAATCTTCGCATCCCTCCTTGCCATGCTCCTCTGCATGGCGGCATTGGCGCAGAACGCCCCATCGGTGAATACTCCCGACGAGAAATTCCACATATTCCTTTGCTTCGGCCAGTCAAACATGGAAGGAGCGGCACGAATTGAACAATGCGACAAAGAGGGAGTTGACGAGAGATTCCTGATGATGGCAGCCACAGACAATCCTGGCATGGAGCGCAAGAAAGGCAATTGGTATACCGCCGTTCCGCCTATCTGCCGTCAGAACACCGGACTCACCCCTGTGGACTACTTCGGACGAACTCTCGTGGCAAACCTCCCTTCCGACCATCGCGTGGGAGTAATCAACGTGTCTATAGGCGGATGCAAGATTGAAACGTTTATGCGCGATAGCGTTGCCAACTATGTCAAGACTGCTCCTCACTGGATGGTAGGGATGCTCAAGGCATACGACGACCGGCCTTACGACCGACTTCTGGAAATGGCGCGTCTGGCGCAGCGCGACGGAGTAATCAGAGGCATACTCATACATCAAGGCGAATCAAACACTGGCAACCGCACCTGGCCAGCCAAAGTGAAAAGCGTCTACGACAGTCTCATGAAGGACTTGGGGTTAAGCCCTACAGAAGTACCTCTTCTTGCAGGCGAAGTGGTCCACTCCGATCATGGTGGCACTTGCGGCGCGATGAATGAAATCATCTCCACCTTGCCGCGCACCATCCCCAACGCCCATGTCATTTCTTCAAAAGGCTGCACGGTAGCGAAAGATATGATCCACTTCGACGCCGAGGGCTACCGCAACCTCGGCAGACGCTACGCCATGCAGATGCTTTTCCTCATGAAAGCAAACAAGAAGTAGCCAACAATATAGACCTAATGCAGACATTAGGCACGTCAAATCACTCCCTTAGTCTGAACCTGTTTACTCTTCACAAGAATCCGACTTTGCGTCCCTATTCGTGACACTCTTCGTTATCTTGAGTTTTCTTGGCCCCTGCGGTTTAGGAAGACCTCCTATGCCAATACAATACTCAACCACTTTGCGCATCTGCGGCACAGCAAAACTCAGGAACTTCTCTTCAGAATTCACGTCGTAGCTCATTACTGCACGCTCCATACCAATCAGCCCCGCCTTTATCAATGTTTGAAGACTAAGACCCTGATTCTGATATTGGTTAACTAAAGATACCACAAAGCGAAGCATACGGCATTTCAGACGGCTCATAGCCCGACTCGAGTCTGCACTGACACCTCCATCTTTTTGAGCCTGCTCTATAAGCATCCGTTCCTCTTCTCTGCCGAGGAATTCTTCTCGACCAATCAGCACGAGAAACTCGTCAATGTCAAATTCCTCCGGATTTCTCCATAGGAAATTCAGCCCCAACTTTGACAATTCTTCTCCGTCAGCTTCGTGGATATATTCTAAGAAACCCTGTTCTTTGTCCATAATTATGTTATTTTGTTGTCTATAATATAGTAACACCAGGAGAAAAATTCAAAAAAACGTAAGGTAAAATTTATTTTTCTGTGCGTTTGCGATATTGGGGAATGCGGAATTTGCTAAATGGCAGTTCGGTGCAAAACTTGGAATCCTTGCCCGAAAACTTATCTATGCTACGTTGCATAAATTGAAATTCCTACCTGAAAACTATATAATGCAGTGCGTTATATACAAAACACAGTGCATTATGTACATAACGCAGTGCATTATATACAAAACGCACTGCGTTATGAAGTTTTCTGCGGGGTATTTGTGAAAAAAGACATGGGGGTGCGTCAAAATGAAGCGCTATGTGTCGTGTAGTCTGCCCCCTCTCTAAAATCCTATTTTCCTTACCACTGGTTTGGAGTCGAGTTTCTCGTTGGCGCAGTAGTTCTGCAGGGTGTGGAGCAGGCTATCTGTTTCGCCGTGAAGCACGGAGTGAATGGCGTGCTTGCGGGCAACGTTCTCAATCTGGCCCCCACTGAAGTCGTAGGCCGTGGCAAGAGTGGTGGCATCGGCGGCATTGAGTTCAGGAATCATCTGCTGCCAGATAAGGCTGCGGACCATGGCGTCGGGTTTGCTGAACTGTATCTTATAAAGGAAACGGCGCTCAAAGGCTGAATCGAGATTGTCCGCAAGGTTGGTTGTGGCAATGAGAATGCCGTCGAGGGTTTCCATCTCCTGCAAGATGATGTTCTGGATGGTATTCTCCATCTTGTCCACCGCATTGGTAGCACCGTTCTTGCGGGTGCTGATGATGGCGTCGGCCTCGTTGAAGAGCAATATCGGCGCTAATTCGCAGCGACGCACTTGCTCACGATAGCGGTCGAAGAGCGCCTTGATGTTTTTCTCCGAGTCGCCCACCCATTTGCTCTTAATCTGCGGCACATCGACGACCATGATGTCGCGCCCGGTCTGACGAGCTAACTGATACACGGTTTCGGTCTTTCCCGTGCCAGGTCCGCCATAGAAGAGACAGGCGAAACCATGACGGAATCCGCGTTGCTGCATACGCTCGCGTATCTGCTTGTACTTCTCTGGGGCCAAGAAGGATGTGAGTTCATCCACATGGCGCTTGATGTTCTCAGAGTAGAACATCTTCTTTTCGATAAGGTCGTCGTGCCTCAGCATATCGGCTATCTTCTCCTCCTCAGTGACGAGATTCATCTCCGCAAGCAGGGTGCGTTTGGCCTGACCCGTGAGACAGTAGCTATTCACGTCGGCCATACCGTCGTTCGAACGATGCTCCATGAGATTTTCTGTCATTAGATCATGCTTTCCAATACGCAGCAGCGCTCTTGCCCTGTAGAAATCACTCGTATCATCGTAGACATCCATAATCTGAGTCAGTCGGACGTCTTCGTCGTCTTTATTGATGAACAGATGGCACATAAAGACGAGTAGAAGGAAATCGTCGCCATCCAGATGGAGTTCCTTGATGTGGCGCACAAATCCTATTTGCGGATTTTCTTCGAACAACTCATTCAACTCTTCCAGCAGTTCGACAGGTCTTATGGCGTCATTGTCAAGGTCATCGTAGAGCATATTGATATAATCAAACAGTCCCGAGCAGTCGAGACCTTTGCGAAGCGGCATTTCATACACCTCGTTGTGCTTTAGCGACTTGATGACACACTGACAGACATCAAACGAATCCTCATCTTTGGCATCACGATAGCGGATGAGGCGACGACGCACGAGAGCGTCAACATCGGAAGCAAAACTGAGGGCGCGAATTTTGCCGATACCAAGATGACGGGCAAAGCTATCGAAATCAACACGGCGAGGACCGCGTCCCATACAGATGCAAAACAGCACAGCCTGCTGTTCGCTGATACCATAACTGTCGGCAATCAAACCTATCTCAGGAGATGCGGCGAGGAGAAATTCGTCGCTCATCTTGGAACCCTCAGAAAGCTCCACCACTCGCTCTATGGCTTCGAGCAAAGTAGGCATCTTTACTACTACCGTCGCGTTCTTTGCTGTTTTGCCGGATTTGTTCTTTGCAGTCTTATTCTCTTTCATATTCTATCATTTATTGATTTACCAAACAATGCAGACTCAAAAGTTCAGATTTGAAATCACTCATAATATTGAACGAGAAAGGAAAAAATTCAAAAAGCGAACAAAATATTTTTGAAAAAAGCAGCGGCAAAGTCCCCATAAAACGCCAATAAACAGTTTATTGCAGCAAACATCACAATGTTTTTGCAGCAAAATTTTGGTGAGTCAGAAAAAAAGCATACCTTTGCAGTCGCAAAACTAAAAAGGGTATTGGTGCCATAGCTCAGTTGGTAGAGCAAAGGACTGAAAATCCTTGTGTCCCCGGTTCGATTCCTGGTGGCACCACTCCTTAAAGTTTGCATCACATACTCACGTTGGTGCCATAGCTCAGTTGGTAGAGCAAAGGACTGAAAATCCTTGTGTCCCCGGTTCGATTCCTGGTGGCACCACTTGAAAGGGAAGTTGAGAAAATCAGCTTCCCTTTTTCGTTAGGTTGAATTTGAAATTTCGCCCGCACATCTATCTTGATATTCAACAACTTACACAAATTTTTATGAGAGATAATTTGCGTAAGGTCGAAAAAGTCAAAAAGAGGGAACGACCTGGTGAGTGTACATTGTAGTGTACATTGGTGTACATTCCGAAAGTTTATTTTGGCCGAAACCATTGGTTCATCATCTTTCTATTCTTAGGTACGAAACAAGAAAAGAGTTATGGTGAAGCTAAAATTCATTATTAAGGACAATTCCCTCGTCCTAAGAATAAGTGAGGGAAAAGAGAGATATTATAAGTCCGTCAAACATCTTTTGACCGGCAGTCCGAATCTGGCAAAGCATTGGAACGCTGATAAAGAGCGATTCTCTGCCAATGCTGTTTCCTATTCCGAGAACAATAAGGCACTGGAGGAGTTCAAGAGTACCTATACAAAGCTGCTGTTTGAACACCCCGAACTTACTGCGCGACAGGTGGCATCATACTTCCAGCCAATCAAACAGGTAGGTATCATTGCTTCTCAGAAGCCAACAGAAGAGCCTACAGAGGCTTCGGAGTTCAACTTTGCAGAGAAATACCTGGAAGAGATTATCGTGCGCGAGAAAGCGAAACAGGGCTGTAATTTTGAGACCTACTCCAAACTGTTGAGCAAGTGTCGCAAAATCATCAAAGGGTTCTCGTCATTAACCTTCCAGTCACTCGATTATAAGACTTGTGTGCGACTGGCTCATACATTTGCCAAATATGATGGCTATAAAGGCACAACTAAGGCTTTCAGGAATGTACTCGGCAAAGCAAGTAAGGACCATGAGGTACCGTTTTCTCTTACCCAGATAGGAGACTTTGTATTTGCCGATTACAATCCGAAAAAGCATTGTGTCGATGACAGGAAGCCCGATGTGCTCACAACCGAACAGCTGAAGCAATTCCTTAATGCGGACCTATCCAGCCTTACACCATCCTATAAAGACCGCAAGCAGGTTGAACTATACTATGACTTCTGCGTATTCATGTTCCATTCCTTCTTTGCACCATGCGATGTAATCAAATTGAAGTATTCGGACATCACCAGAGCCAATACAATACGTGTCAAGCGTAAGAAAACCCACCAACCAGTAGAAGTGCCGGTATCTTCAGCTATGGCAGATATAATAGCCAAATATAGAGGGCAGACGGTTGATGGGTATGTGTTTCCGATTATGGACGATAAGAAAGAAGCTGCATACACAACAGCCGACTATCTATTCAAGAAGTTCCGGGAGAAACTTAATATATGGTTGAAGTGTGTGGGGAAAGAACTGGGATTGGATTACAACCTATATGCCTACGTATTTCGCCATACAGCCATTACCGTAGCCTTGGATAGCGGTTTGCCTATCTCATACGTGGCGATGGCGGCTGGAACCAGCATTGAAATGATTCAGGAACATTACTACAATGGTGACAGTATAATCAACCAACAGAAACTCCAAATGGCTTTTATGAAGGCTGCAATGTAATATTGGGTAATTTTATTAAGTTTATCATATTGTATCACTTTAATTAATGAACAATATGGTCAAACTTAGATTTATCATCAAAGACGGAATTCTGGTATTAAGAATCAGCGAAAAGAAGGAACGGTATTACAAATCTGTTAAGCACTTGTTAATCGGACAACCAAATCTGAAATACTGGATGAAGGAGCATGAGAGATTCAGTAGTCATGCTCCTTCTTGTGCTAAGAATAATCAGATACTGGAGGATTTCAAGAAAATATATACTGATTTGGTCCTGAAATATCCAGATTTAAGCGCAAGGCAAATTGCAATATTCCATAAACCGAATAACAAGTTCCATATATTGCCACAAATTGAGAAACAAGACCATTATATTAATTCCGTTGAAACTTATTTAATAATGGTCATCGAGCAAGAGAAGTTAAAATGCAATAGTGGCAATTACAGGATATACGAAAAACTACTGAACAAGTGCCGAAAATTAATCGCAGACTTTTCATATCTAAGTTTTCAGTCTATTAACTTTGAATATTGTGTATATTTATCAGAAATCCTATCTAAACATCCTGGCTATGCAGCAACAAGCCGAGCGTTCAGAAGCCTTATGGGAAAAGCCCATAAAGATAACCGCGTAAAATTTGATTTAAGTCAAATTAGAGATTTTGATTTCAAAAGATTTAATCCAAATGCATATCATAATCTAAAGAAAAAGCCACCACAGGTTTTGTCTCATATACAAATAAGAGAGTTCTTAAATCTTGACTTAAAAAATATCACTCTTCAATATAAAAACCGAAAGACAGTAGAATTGTATTATGATTTTTGCGTATTCATGTTTTACTCATTTTGTTCGCCATGTGATGTAGTAAAGATGAAACATAGCGATATTATGCCTGGGCAGATTCTGTGTTATATAAGGAAGAAAACAATGAAAATAGTGCAATTGCCTATATCTGCTCAGATGATGGCATTAATAAACAAATACAATTTGGATTCGAATCAAGAATACATATTCCCAATAATGGATGACAAAAAGTCAACACAATCTTATTATTCCTTTTGTAACTATTTTATTCAAAAAGTAAATTGTTGGCTGAAAGATTTGGCAAGGAACTTAAACTGGGATTTAGAATTGCGTAGCTATATCTTCAGACATACGGCTATAACATTGGCTGTTGATGGCGGGTTAAATACGTCTTATATTTCTATGCTAACTGGTAGCAATCCCAAGTGCATACAGGATAATTATTACAATGGTATGAATGATAAAAATACACGAAAATTGCATCAAATTTTTGAAGATGCAATGGTGTTGTGAAAGTGTACATTGTATAGTATAAACAAAATATAAGGCATCAGATTGATGCCTTATATTTATAAATGGTAACAAACCTCAATTTAGTTCTTCATATAGCTTTCAGGAATGATGTATTTTACAATTCCGTATAATTCGGCAAACGAATGTATGGAATAATCTTTTATTCCTTCTTTATATGTAATTGATATTGTTACAACTTGGTTATTAAAATAATTTCGAGCCTTATTCAATTTTGCAAATAACAACTCCTTAAATTGTGTGTTTTCCAAATCCGTGTCAATATTTTTTACGGATTCATATATTTGGTCATTATCTCTATTCAAATCTGCATAACCAAGAAATTGTCTAATCTTGAAACCGTATTGGGGTTTTGCTGCATCGGGATGATCATGCACATATCTGGTAGGATCTATCTCGTATATAACAATTGTTCCATTATTTATATCTTGCTTATTAAACAATCGAGAAACCAGGACCCCATTCCCTGTATGTATTCCACAATTACTCATAGACTCACCGTCAACAATGAAGACCTCATAGTCTTTAATATTGACATTTTCTCCATCAAAACAGAATACTTTATTTGACAAATCATTAATTTTACTAACCAACGGAGAGATATGGTCTACATCTCCAGCTTTGGCTACTCTATATTCTTGTTTTCTAACAGGAGTTGGCCTGGTTATATAATATATTATTATAGCAACCAATATAATTAAATAAACAGCTATCATAAACTTAACTTCTATTAAGATTATTAAATGGAACTTCCAATACTATTAAATCTTCAGCACCAGGTATTAATACTGTTAACCCTTTTATCAAAGAAATGTTCATCCATAGCAATATGAATAAAACAATCTGAATCCAAACATAAGGAATTATAGTAATTAAACAAAAGACAAATATCAATGTGCATAATAAAATTGTAAGCAATTTGAACAATGCACCTCTTTTCTGTCCTATATTTAAGTCTTTTATAGAGAAAAAGAAATCAAAAACGAACGCCAAAAGGAATAGCATAATTGGTAATAAAAATTTATTACAATACACATCCCTTGTTGTTCCACTAAACATTGATGTGTCAAAATCCAAACAAAAATCTGGATATGCAGCAACTATAGAAATAATCATCCAAACTGCCGATTGAAAGAGTACATCTCTTTTCTTATTTTGACTTATTTGTACAAGATCTTTTATAAAATCCATATTGCATATCTAAACCTTTTCCCCATTTGGGGATTTTAATATGCAAAGATAATGCTTTTTCCTCAAAAATCATCATTATTTTCACTTTTTGTTTCACTTTTGTGTTGATTATCATAATTATCACACATAAAAACATGAAGATTAGCACTATGTTCACCTCCTTTGAGAAGAATAGTAACATCATCAGGAACATGTTCTAATCAAGTTCAGAAATGCTGCAATGTAAAAAGTGAGAGACTTTATAAACCCTACAGAGACCAACCGCATAGAATATAAAAGAGAATTGACCTTGGACTTTATTTGAGGGAGCGTATAGGTCAATTGTTTCAAGTTTGCTGACAACTTTATTCTCATACTTTTGTCTATAAGTGCTCATGATACTGCTCATGATGGCACCAAGTAGGCACTAAGATAGAACTAAGTTGGCACCCAGTCGATGTGGTTAATAATTATCAGAAAAGAGACATCTATAATATCAGCGAACTCGCAAGATTGACTTGCGAGTTCGTTTGTTTTGGACTATCAAGCTTTTCTTTATAGCTACATTCATGTATTGTTTCAATCAACCTATCATAAAATAAAGAAAAAGTATTATCTTTGCATATTATATGATATGTTATGGTTATGGCAAAGAGTACGATGGGCACAAAGTTGCCCCGAAAGTTAGAGCAGAAAATGCAAACTGTTGGCGAGCAAATAAAGCTTGCTCGTTTGCGTCGTAATTTGAGTGTTGCGCAGGTGGCAGAGCGTGCTACTTGTTCGCCACTTACGGTATCACGCATAGAGAAAGGTGTGCCGACGGTTGCGATTGGCATCTATCTGCGTGTGTTGTATGCCTTGCAGCTCGATGATGACATTCTCTCTTTGGCAAAGGATGATGTGCTTGGTAGGGCGTTGCAAGATATGAATTTGCCACAGCGTGAAAGGGCATCGAAAAAAGAGTAATGTGCTATGAAGAAGTTGTATGTATATGCCGATTTCGATTGGCTCAAAGAGATTGAGTTGGTTGGTGAACTGGGCTACGAATCGCTTCGTGGCTCAGATAGTTATAGTTTCAAGTTTGCCGATAGTTGGATAAAGAAATACAATTCCATTACCCTTAGCGAAGACCTTAACAACTATCAGGGGATACAATATACCCAACCGAATAAAGATATTTTCGGTTGCTTTGCCGATGCACTGCCCGACAGATGGGGAAGAACCCTTCTCCTCCGTCGTGAACAAATTTTGGCACAAGAGGAGAATCGCCCTGTTCGCAGACTTTCATCATTTGACTTTTTGACGGGCATTGATGACTTTTCCCGTATGGGAGGATTCCGATTCAAAGAAACACTTGATGGCGAGTTCATAAACGCGGACAACTCATTGCGTATTCCACCATTGACCGACTTGCGCGAACTCATTGCAGCAAGCAAGGAAATTGAGAAAAGCGAAGAGGTTAATTCGCTTCCAGAAAAACGCTGGATAGCCCAACTTGTGCAGCCAGGCTCTTCTATTGGAGGTGCTCGTCCCAAAGCAAATGTTATAGATGCGGATCGTAGTATATTTGTTGCAAAATTCCCATCATTGAAGGATGACTACGATGCAGGACTATGGGAGCATTTCTGCCACCTGTTAGCTAAAAATGCGGGCATAAACGCAGCCGAAACAAAGGTGCTTGAAATAAACGACAAGCATCATACGCTCCTTTCTCGTCGTTTTGATAGAACAGTTGATGGCAAAAGAATACATTTTGCATCGGCAATGACACTGCTCGGGTTAAATGATGGCGACAACGCTACAACAGGAAACGGCTATTTGGATATTGTAGATTTCATTTTGAGTGGTTGCACAGATGTTGATGCCAACTTGCGAGAGTTGTTCCGT